>OBZB01000056.1_pt1 | contig 40700 bp, 70 predicted proteins | sample 1476861 | NCBI WGS metagenome assembly OBZB01 (sample SAMEA2580226, study PRJEB22360) | human gut metagenome | biome: human gut; feature: human-associated habitat; material: faeces | place: Denmark | collected 2008/2010
GTCTCTTCGCCAAGAAGGGGAAGGGACAGGTATCCGATACCCAGAAGCAGAAGCTCCTGAAAGTGGGTGAGGATGAGCTTAAGAGGTGTATTGAAAGATACAAGGATGACCTTAAGCGGGATGCATCCTGGAGGAAGCCGCAGAACGGAAGTACATTTTTTAACAGTGGATATGTGGATTATCTGGATTCTAATTATACAGGAGGTGGAGGCAGTGGACCCGTTACAGGAGATGGTCAGCAGAATACAGGAGGAACGCAAACATATAGCGATGACTACCTCGAAGGAGCCGGAGAAGGATTTACCGGATTCTGATGTCTGCCCCATATGCCACGGTAAAGGGTGGGTGTACTGGTGGGACGAGGAAGGCCGGGAAAACGGATACAGATGCGATTGCGGGCTGGTAGAACGGCAGATAGCGGACAGAAAGCTTGAATTTGCGAACATACCAGAAGCATTTAAAAACCTGGACATACGCTCATTCGATTTTGGGGTATACCGGAAGAATGAGAGCCAGAAGATAATCAGGAATACCGGTGCAGCCATTAAATATTATCTGGACAATCTGGAAGGAATGCGGAAGGACGGGATGGGACTGTACTTGTATTCCGGGACCAAGGGGTCAGGCAAGACACGAATGGCCGCAAGCATAGCAAACGAGATGGTCAGTACATACAGGATGCAGGTTAAGTTTGCCGGCTCTATGCAGATTATCAACGAGATTAAGGCTACATGGGATGATAAGGACAGAAGCGAGAGTGACTTGCTAAGAGCGTTATCCACTGTCCAGGTATTAGTGATAGATGATTTCGGAACGGAGCTTCCAAAGGATTGGATAGGAGAACGGTTTTACAGCATCATCAATGGCCGGTACCAGGACAAGCTGATAACAATGTACACCAGCAATTTAAGCCTGCAGGACTTGCGATATGATGACAGGATAACCAATAGAATCAAGGAACGTACCTTCCAACTGCCATTCCCGGAAGAATCCGTCAGGGAACTGATAGCAGAGCAGAACCGGAAAGCGCTCATAGAAGGAATAAGAGGGAGATGATTGATTATGGGAAAACCCAGTGCACTGTTTGTAGATAGAACATACGTGGAGCAGCAGTTAGCCACATTAAGGTCTGACATCATTACTGTACTGGAAGCAAAATTCCGAGTAGTACAGAACGACCAGGAGAGGATTATACGGCTGCTGGAGGATGTAGGCGGTAAGCAGAATGCAGATGAGAAACCACAAGTGTCTGAGGCGTATGCCTGGAAGATTGAAATGCGCCGAAGGGTAGACAAGTTGGTAAAGAGCTACCCAGAACTTTATTCTGATTTTAACAATGTACTGACGCGCATTTACAGAAAGATGCGTGATGTATATGGTTTTGTATCTGAGCAGGCCATTAAGGATTATAAATACGCTACAGGGTCCGAACGGGCCTCCTGCCTGGAGGTTATATCAGAGGATGAAAAGCTGAGGTCTATATTTGAGCCTATACTTTTCAATTTGGAGGAGGACAGCCGTAAGGAGATGGAGCGGCGCCGGATGGCAGCCGAAGCAGAGCAGGGTAAGACACGGCAGGAAATCATTCAGCCGCTTATTGAAGCCAGAGGCGACACAACAAACTTTGGATGTGCTACATATAACGTTGTGAAATCCAGGATGAAGAAACATGGAGTAAAACTGGAGGAGTATGAGGCAGAGTTTAGGAAGCGAACCGGGATTAAGCGTAAAGTATCCAACGGCGAACTGATTGACAACATGCCTGTTCTTAAACGGGAGTTTGCAAAGGCTGTGGGAGAATTGTTGGTTGAACATCAAAGCATGGTTGCTAAGACACGTATTTAGCAGAGGAAGGAGCAGGTCATGGTAAGACCGATATTATTTAACGGCGATATGGTTCAGGCAATCCTGGAGGGGCGTAAGACAGTTACCAGGAGAGTGATTAAGCCGCAATTTGAAATATCCTTAGAAGGAACAGATTGTGAATGTAGCCATGAAAAGGGATTCTGGGATATGGGAGGAAATGAGTGGGCTTGTCGTCAATGCGGCTATGGAGTAATACCGATGCGAGGAGGTTCATGGATACACGCTCCATATAGCGCTGGTGACATTCTATATGTTCGGGAAACATGGCACAAGTATAAAAAGCGTGTAGGAAAAGGTGAGAAAATTCACATGGCTGAATTTTACGGCTACAAAGCAAGCGTTGCCAATTCGGAAGATGCAAGCGAAAAGTGGCGCCCATCAATCCACATGCCGAAGGAAGCAGCTCGTATCTGGCTAAAAGTGACAGATGTGAGGGTGGAGAGGTTGCAGAAGATAACATCTGACCAGATAGAAAAGGAAGGGGTTAAAACAGAGCATCCTCATGTATTGAATGGGCAGGAACAGCAATATGCATTTTCGCAATTATGGGATTCTACAGTTGATAAGTTAAATATTGACCGTTATGGATGGACCGCCAACCCCTGGGTATGGGTGATAGAATTTGAACGGTGTGGAAAACCGGAGGAGGCAGAGGGATGAAAGCAATGTTAGAAATAAAAAATATGCCAGATAGCTGCTATGATTGCCCATGCTGCTCCATTGATAAGCAGTGTAAGGCTAAAGAACACAAAGACATACCAGATGTGTTTCGTGGAAGGCCGGAATGGTGTCCGCTCATAGTGGTGGAGGGTGCGCAGTTGGCGGAGGCCCGGTGCTACCTGGACATGCCATGCCGGTTCCAGACACCGGTATCGAAAGGGAGCGCTTAAGTTGTATATGATGCAAGATGGTGTAGAAGTATACTGCCTACCAGATACGGCGCATTGTAAGGCAGATGAACAAAAAAGAAATCCTTTGGACATAGACGAATGCCCGGAAGGGTGTGAGGAATGCACTGGGGATGGCTATTACTATGCTGAATAGACATTAGCAAAATCGTTATTTTGTGGAGGAAAGGTATGTTAGAAGAGGATTTAAAAATATTAGAAAAGGCATTGGAAGGAATAGAGCTGACGGAAGAGGAAAACAGACTGGTGGAATGGATTGCCGGATGGGATTTATGGACAGTACGGCAGTTTAGACAGATTATAAAAAAATGTCGTGAGTCAGACAATTAAGATTTTGACGGAGATGAAAAATGAGAAAAGTAAAATATAAAGCTAATTATGGATACGCTGGTACTGATGTAGAGGATGAGCTGGAATATCCGGACGGGGTGACAGACGAAGAAATAGAAGAGGATATTAAAGAAATTGTCATGCAACGGATTGACTGGTATTGGGAACCAGTAAATTAAACATTTGAGAAAAGAAGGTGCCAGATGAGGAAAGTACAATGGTGTGTAAAATGTAAAAAGTATCATCGTTTTGATGATATAAACTGGAAATACAACTGGAAACAGAGAACATGGGAGTGTTTGAAAAATTAAGATTTTCCGGGAGAACCGGAGGAAGGAGCATAGATGGAACGATTAGAGCCTTGTCCATTTTGTGGGAATGAATTTCCGACAATAACGAAATGCTATGGGAACATATACAGAGTAGCTTGCCCGCAATGCCAGACATATTTTGGCTGTGACTGCACAGCAGGGCATGATGAAAGCAAAGAAGAAACAATGGCACGGTGGAATAGTCGTGTGAATTAGGATTTAAAGGTGAAGCCGGAAAGGATAAAGATGAAAGATAGGAAACGCCCTCTGATTTTTAAAGTTAAATGGAAAGATTTTTATATTTTATGGGTTTGGAAGATTGCTTTAATATGGATAACTAAAGCTGAACACACAAATCCGAAAAAACATATCGAGATATGGAATGGAGAATTTGCAAGAGCGTTGGTATTTGGAAGCTATGGAATCGGTGTAGGCCATGCATTTAAGTTTGATTCACAAAACTGAAATTTGTGGTAGTTGTGAGAGAACAAATAGAACATAGAAAGGAGCGTGTACATATGAAGGTCGGAGAGTATTTAAAAGAGCAGCGTGAACAGCAGGGCCTATCCCATGCAAAGCTGGCGAAGGCCGCCGGAGTGTCTAAGCGCTCCCTTATCTATTGGGAGCAGGGTAGGGATATGAGTGTGGAGGTGGCCGATAAGGTGCTCAAAGCTCTGGGAGCAACCTATAAAATAGGTGCATGATTGTGCACCAAAACTGAAATTTTGATACGAAGGGAGTGATACGTATGTCGGTCAAAGCGGAGGCATTGTATGACCTGTATGACTGCGGGAGACTGGATGGCCGATACAGCACATCAGAATTAATGGTGATGTTAGGCATCCGGCATCGTACCATGATTCCGCACTATAGTGTTACAGGCGTGCTATACCGTAAACGTTATCTTTTTGAGCGAGTAGATGATGAGCCAATCAGTAAAACGTTGGCAGCGGAGTGGGACAAGACCAGGAAACAGATTTTGAAACAATTTACATAAGACAAGCCGGGGGAAACCCCGGCAAATAAAAACGAAAGCTGAGAACATATGTACGAAACAATGAAACAGCGGTGGACACCCGCCAAGATGACTCCACCGCTCCCATAGTAACTACCTGAGTATATTATACCCTACTCAGGTGGATAAATCAATCAATATGAGGAGGATATGATATGAGTACACAGGCAGTTAAAGCGGAAATTATAAACAATGTCATGGTAGCAATGTCGTATTACATCCAGCAACAGACCATCCTGTCAATGCTGGAACAGGTAATGCAGCAGGAACTGGTCCGGGTTAACATGGAGGAGATTACCACACTGCCGGCAGAGCGGCAGGATAGCATTGCGGAGCGTAATAAGTACCTCATCCAGCTCTTTATGATTAAAAAGCGAAACCTGAAACGCGGGACGCTAGAGGGATACCTTGGAGCAATCAAGCGACTGCTAACAGTTATAAACACTAAGTCCCTGGACCAGGTGGACGAGACAGATATAGAGTGGTATCTGGCCCAATATGAGCGGCGTGAAGGGCTGCACGGTAAGCTGGAGACTACTACATACAATAATGAGCGCCGGTTTCTGTCAGCCTTTTATACCTGGATGCGGAAGTCAAAGTTTATCGCTGACAACCCAGTAGAATCCACGGAGCCCAAGAAGGTATTCTTAAAACCCATTGATTACTATTCCCCGGAGGAAATCATACGAATCAGAGATGCTTGTCAGAATGAGCGTGAAAGAGCCATCATTGAGGTATTCCGCAGTACCGGCGCCCGGGTGGGAGAGATTGCAGAGATTACCATGGAGCAGGTCAACCTGGAAACAGGAGATATCTGGATTCAGGGCGAGAAGGGCGGGAAATACCGGACTCTGTATTTGGATGACGATGCCAAGCACTACTATAAGCTCTATTTGGAGACGAGGACAGATAGCTCTCCATACATGTTTCCGAGTTCCAGGCGTCCATATGGGAGAATGTGTACCTGTAGCTTCCGAAACATTATGAAAACCATAGGAAGGAGGGCCGGACTCACCTGCAGGGTATACCCGCACAAGATGAGAAAGACCCTGGGAATGAATCTTAAAAACAAAGGGGTGGATATTGGGACCATACAGGAGGTCCTGGGACATGCCAGCCCGGCAGTCACATCACAGTATTATGCACAGTCTACACCACATACCCTGCGGAGTGTAAGGGAGCGTGTGTCGTATAGGAGGATAGTAAATTGAAAATAACAAGGGATATGCTTAACAACTATAGACGCTTAAAACGGGAGATACCGATACTTGAGGCAGAGCTGGTGGAAATGAAAAAGGGGGATAACGGATTTAATAATAGCACGATTTTTGATTATAGAGATGGATACCCACGGCCTCAGAGTGTAGTGGGATTTGACTGGCCGCTATATGAGCACAGAAAGAAAGTGCTTAATAGCAAAAAGGAACGGGTAAAAGCCGTGGAAAGGTGGATTAATTCCATAGAGGACGGGCAGACCAGATGTGTATTTCGGATGTTCTACATGGATGGCATGAGTTGGTTAAAGATAGCCGAGAAACTTAAGTGTGCAGGTGACCATATGGAGGACTACCCCAGAATATGTATAAGGGATTATTACCTTAAAAAAATGAATATTGCATAACATTTTTCGTTCATTTCGGCCATTTCGGAATATAATATAATTAGGCCAAAGGGCAAGCGCCTGCGGCCTTCCCCCCGCTTGAAAAAGCGGCGTACCTACTGCGATAAATAGGACCAATGCCGGGAAACCGGCACTGATGCGAGGTGGAGCAGTCTGGCAGCTCAATGGCCTCATAAGCCATAGGTCGGCGGTTCAAATCCGTCCCTCGCTACTATCAAAGGTACCTGTCAAATGATGGGTACTTTTTATTTACCCAATTCCCGGCACCTGAAACTCAGGGTGTCCGGGGCCTCCTTGATGGAATATATTACCAGATGCACAGCCAGGAGGATGTCATATAATTATGACTAAGATAGGGGGACATCCGTATGAAGATGACAGAACGTGAGACACAGATATACCAGTACATTGTTGATTACATGCAGGAGCATATGTATGCACCGACCATACGGGAGATATGCAAAGCGGTTGGACTGAGCTCCACTGCATCTGTTGCGTTTTACATGGAGCACCTGGCAGGAAAGGGATTGATAGAGATAGGACAAGATGCGCCCAGGAAAATACGACTGGTCGGGTACAGTATCGTGCCTAATAGTATGATAGAGGAACTGAATAGATTAAGAGCGGAAAGAGAGGTATCTGAGTAATCAGGTGCCTTTTTATATATCATGAAGGAGGACAAGAACATGGGAGAGAAATGGGAGAAGCCATTATTAGGAGTTAAGCCGGCGCGGCTTGTTATTACTGACAGGAATCTGGACCTTGCTAAAGCAATATGGGAACGTACCATGCAGGAGAAGATAACTGCTGCGGATTACCGGTTAATGGCCTTATGGGCATCGGAAATAACACTGAACTGCAACATGATGCTGGCATTGGATAAAACAGTAAAGATGATGGGAGAGTAGTAGTCTGATTTAGTAAATTGGAAAACGAAACGATTGAGAGGTGGTGGTCGTGCCAAGAGGGCGGAGTCCCAACCGGGATAAAGCATTTGAGATATATAAGCAGCACGGGGGTAAAATTACAAATCGTGAAATTGCAGCCCAGCTGGATGAGGACGAGAAGGTTATAGCTGTCTGGAAGAGCCGGGATAAGTGGAATGTTGTACAACAAAAGAAAAAGGAACGTTGTACAACAAAATCCAGAGGTGGGCAGCCAGGAAACAAGAATGCTGTAGGGCATGGAGGGACTGGGCCGCCTGGGAATAAGAATGCGGTTAAGACGGGGGAGTTTGAATCCCTCTTTTTTGATACCCTTACACCAGATGAGCAGGAACTTATTGCAGTCCTGCCGAGGGATAAGGGAGAGCTGCTGCTGCAGGAGATACAACTCTTGACCGTGAGGGAGCGTAGGATGTTACAGCGCGTCAATGACCTCAAACAGGCAGCAGAGGAGCAGACTAAGAAGAAGGCCGAAGGCATGACAAAGGTAAAGTGGAAAGATGGTTTTGGCGCCAACGGTCCCATTGAGGTTACAGAGTATGAGGGTGTCTTGGGGCAGATACAGTCCGTTGAGGATGCCCTTACCCGTGTCCAGGCCAGGAAGCAGAAAGCGATTGATTCCCTGCATCGGTTTGGCTTTGATGATGCCCGCCTGGAAATCGAGTTGATGAAGCTTGATATCGCAACCCTCAAGGTGGATAATCAGGACCAGGAAACGGAAGATGATGGATTCCTGGCGGCTATGGATGCTGAGGCATCAAGTCTGTGGGGGGATGTGGATGGGGATTAACGAGCGCATTGCCCAAATGAAGGAACGGATACAGCGGATTAAGGAAAAGCGGAATATCATAACAAAGCTGCAGGTATTTAAGTTCAAGCCGTTTTCAAAAAAGCAGAAGCAGATACTTACATGGTGGATGCCGAGCAGCCCGGTAAAGGACTATGACGGTATCATTGCGGATGGTGCTATCCGTTCTGGTAAGACGGTCTGTATGTCCTTATCTTTTGTGTTCTGGGCCATGAAAACCTTCGCTGGCCAGAATTTCGCCATGTGTGGAAAGACCATTGGCTCCTTCCGGCGCAATGTGTTGTTCTGGCTTAAAATCATGCTACGGAGCCGCGGATATAAGGTAATGGACCACCGGGCGGACAATCTGGTGGAGATATCACGTAATGGTGTAACCAATAATTTTTACATATTCGGAGGTAAGGATGAACGCAGCCAGGACCTGATACAGGGTATCACTTTGGCGGGCCTGTTTTGTGATGAGGTGGCCTTGATGCCGGAATCATTTGTTAATCAGGCAACCGGCCGATGCTCCGTTGATGGAAGCAAATACTGGTTTAACTGCAACCCGGACGGCCCTTATCATTGGTTCAAAACGAACTGGATTGACCGTTCAGTGGGATATCTGGGGAAATCAAATGTAGAACGGCAGCGTAAGGAAGCAGCAGAGAAGAAGCAGGAGATATCCTTTAAAAAGCTGTTGTATGTCCATTTTACCATGGATGATAACCTGAGCCTGTCCGAAGAGATTAAAGCCAGGTATAGGGAAAGTTACAGCGGTGTTTTCTACAAGCGCTATATCCTGGGGCTGTGGGCAATGGCAGAAGGCATTATCTACGATATGTTTGACGTGGATAAGCATGTTAAAAAGGTGATTGCCAACTTATACAATTCTGGGAGATATGTAAGCATTGACTACGGTACCCAGAATGCAACAGTATTTCTTCTGTGGAACCGCGGTGTGGATGGGAAATGGTATTGCATCAGGGAGTATTACTATTCTGGCCGGGATAATGCAAAGCAGAGAACGGATGCAGAATATGTCAGTGATTTCAAAGCATTCCTTGGAGGGATAAAAGTTAAGGGTGTCATTGTTGACCCATCGGCCGCTTCCTTCATTGTGGCATTAAGGCAGGCTGGTTATCCGGTGCTCAAAGCAAAAAATGATGTGGAGGACGGGATACGTCTGGTAGGTACATTGTTAAATCAGGAAAAGATTGCATTCAGCGCCTCATGTGTTAATACCATAAAAGAATTTGCATCATACATATGGGATGCGAAGGCCGTTGACCGGGGAGCGGATGCACCGATAAAGCAGCATGACCACGCTATGGATGCGGTACGCTATTTCTGTTATATGGTCCTTAATAACAATAGGGCAAAAATCAAGAATAAATCCAGCTACGGATTTTATTAAAGGAGGTGATGGCTATATACACATTTACATATCCAGGTGATAAATACGATGAGCTGAACCTGAACAAGCAGGATATCCTCCACCTCATTATGAAACATCAGCAACTGGTCATAAGGATGCGGAAGAACTTGAAGTATTACGAGGGGCAGCACAAGATACTGGAAGGGGAAAAGAAGGATGGACCGGACACCCGGCTGGTATGTAATCATGCTAAGGATATCAGCGATACAGCCAGCAGTTATTTTATCGGGAATCCAGTGACATACAATTCCGACAAGGATATAAAACCACTCCTTGATGCCTTTGAAGATGCAGGTGTGGATGAGGTAGACGGAGACAACGGCCTTGACCTGTCAATCTATGGGCGGGCCTATGAGTATGTATACACGAAGGAAGGGGAGCCGGTTCCTACAATCAAGAACCTGTCACCACTTAATACATTTATGGTGCATGACGATACCATTGAGGAGAACGAGTTATTTGCTGTCTATTATTATGCCAGGAAGGATGATACCGACCATAAGCCTACAGCGTATATGGCAACGGTGTGTACTCAGAATTATAAGTATGTAATGACCATACTTGATAGGGACGAGCCACAGGCCATAAACGAGGAACCAGAGCCACACTTTTATGGTGATGTACCCATTGTCGAGTACCAGAATAACAAGCTTGCTATGGGTGATTTCGAGTTGCAGATACCCCTGATTGATGCTTATAACACTATAATGTCAGACCGGGTGAATGACAAGGCACAGTTTATTGATGCGATACTGGCAGTTTATGGTACGCTTCTTGGGGACGGTGAAGAAGATGAAAACGGGGAGACAGGGGCCGATAAGGCAATGGTGGAATTAAAGAAAAAAAAGATGGTAGAAATGCCAGACGGTGGAAAGATGGAGTATGTTACCCGTACATTTGATGAATCTGGAATTGAGATTCTCAGAAGAGCCATTGAGCAGGATATCCATAAGTTTTCCCATATTCCTTGCATGACGGACGAATCCTTTGCCGGGAATGTATCTGGTGTGGCAATGGAGTTCAAGCTGCTGGGGATGGAGAATATCACGAAAATCAAGACGAGATATTATAAGAAGGGGCTCAGGAAGCGTATCCGGCTCTTTACAAATTTCCTTAAAACCAGAAGCATCAATGTGGATACAACCGGAATAAGCCCGGTATTCACAAGGGCAATGCCGAAGAACTTGCTTGAAATAAGCCAGATAACCGCAAATCTGTGGGGCAAGGTAAGCAAGAAAACCTTGCTATCACAAATACCATTCGTGACAGATGTGGACGGGGAGGTCAAGGCGGTTACGAAGGAGGCCGAGGAGGCCGTGAAACAACAACGAGCAATGTTTGGCCTTGGGAGTAACGAACCGCCGCCGGATGATGGGAGTCCCCAAGGTGATGTAGATGAGTAGCAGTTTGTCTTATTGGGAGCGCCGTAAGGCCCGGCAGATGTTTGAGTATATGCAATCAGCCGAAGATACCGCAGACGATATCGCAAAGTTGTATCAAAAAGCATCCGGGTATATCAGCCATGAGCTGGATAAAATATTTGAGCGGTACAAGCGTAAGCATCACTTGACAGACGCGGAGGCATATAGACTGCTAAATGACTTAAAGGACAAGACATCGTTGGATGAGCTGAAACAGGCATTAAGGGCGCCTGGAAGGGGGCAGACGGCAGCGGACATCCTTGCAGAACTGGAAAGCCCAGCATTCCAGGCACGGCTTGAACGACTCCAGCAGCTCCAGAACCAGATTGACATTACCATGCAGCAGATTTATAAGCAGGAAAAGGTTAGGAGCACCAGCCATTATGTGGACCTTGCAAACGAGGCATATTATAAGAGCATTTTCGATATCCAGCAACGGACGGGGCTGGGTTTTTCTTTTGCCGCTATTAACCCAAAGGCTATTGATAAGGTGATAAACAGCAAATGGTCCGGTGCAAATTACTCAGACCGTATTTGGCATAATACCAGAGCGCTTGCACAGGACTTAAAACAGGAGCTACTCATCAATATGGTGACAGGTCGGACTGACAGCGAGGTGGCCGACACCATAGCCAATAAGTATGCCCAGGGGGCCAGCAATGCACGCAGACTGGTGCGGACTGAATCCTGTAATCTGGCAAACCAGATGGAGATGCAGTCATATGAGGAGTGCGGCATTGAGACATATATTTATGTGGCAACACTGGACCTTAAGACGTCAACCGTGTGCCGGGGATTAGACGGTAAACGGTTTAATGTGTCTGAGCAGCAGCCAGGACTTAACTGCCCTCCCATGCATCCATGGTGCCGGTCCACAACTATCTGTGATATCTCAAATGCGGAATTATCCCAGATGCGGCGCAGGGCCAGAAATCCGGTTACTGGAAAGAATGAGGAAATACCGGCCAGTATGACTTATGAACAGTGGTATGCGAAATATGTAAAGAGAAGAAAAGAAGCAGAAGAGAAGGAGAAGCAGATGAAGCGAAGAAAAAAGAAAGGTTAGGTGGTCCACATATCTCCCTCTGGGCAGCGGGGTGAAACTGCCTATGGAAACATATAGCTGAGATAGAAGCACGCAGGTGACACCTGGGTGTTATTTTTATGCAACGGCCTGGGCGCATGAACAGGCTGGGGCGGAAAGGATAGAGATTATGAGAACAAGAGAACCAATGTATCAGAAAATGAACTTACAGCTTTTTGCAGAACCGGGACCAGACCCCGCACCAACGCCTGAGCCAGACCCCAAACCGGAGCCGGGACCAGACCCTTCTCCACAGAGTTTTGATGATATCCTAAAAAACAAGGATTATCAGGCCGAGTTTGACCGCAGGGTGCAGAAGGGGATTGACACTGCCCTTGCAAAGGCGCAGGAGAAATGGCAGGCGCTTACTGATGATAAGCTGTCAGAGGCCGAGAAACTTGCAAAGATGACCAAGGAGGAGAAAGCACAATATCTTTCCCAGAAACAGGAGAGGGCATTGGCAGCCCGTGAGGCAGACATCACGCGCCGGGAACTGATGGCGGAAGCCAAGAATACCCTGGCTGAAAAGAAGCTTCCTGTGGGGCTTGCAGAAGTGCTTAATTACACGAATGCGGAGTCATGCAACAAGTCAATTGACGCAGTAGAGAAAGCCTTCCAAGAGGCTGTACAGGCTGCTGTGGACGAGAAACTTAAAGGTGGACCCGCGCCGAAGAAAGCACCGTCAGGCGGGGGTGATGACCTTGCTAAACAGGTGGAATCACTGATGATGGGAATTTAAGAAAGGATGGTAAAAGAATATGCCAATTAACACATTAGCAACTGCAACACTTTTTCAGAATACTTTGGATAAGGTGGCAATCCGGGAGGCTGTTACAGGCTGGATGGATGCAAATGCCGGACAGGTCATTTACAATGGAGGCGCTGAGGTGAAAATCCCGAAGATGTCCGTCCAGGGCCTGGGGGACTATGACCGGGACAACGGATACCAACAGGGCGGCGTTACCCTGGAGTATGAAACCAGGAAGATGACACAGGACAGAGGCCGCAAGTTCCAGCTTGACCCAATCGACATTAATGAGAACAACTTTGTGACCACGGCAGCCGCAGTCATGGGCGAATTCCAGCGCGTGTATGTCGTACCTGAGATTGATGCATACCGTATCAGTAAGATTGCAACAGAGACAATCGCGGCGAAGAAGGATGGCATGGTGTCCTATGGTTATACACCGGGAGCCACCGGGACTTCGGCCCTTCGGAAAATCAAGGAAGGAATCAAGGCAATCCGTGAACTGTACAACGGCCCGCTTGTAATCCATGCGACACCTGACATGATTATGGAGTTGGAAATGGAGTTGTCCGGTAAGATTACAAGTACCACGTTTTCAAAGGGAGGAATTGATACTGCAGTTCCTTCAGTGGATGAGGTACCAATTGTGTCCACACCTTCCAACCGCATGTATACGGCAATCACTATCTACGATGGTAAGACCTCAGGACAGGAACAGGGAGGCTATGTGAAGGGCACCACAGCGAAGGATATCAACTTCTTTATCTGCCCGCGCACAACACCCATTGCAGTCACTAAGCAGGATATCATGCGTATCTTTGACCCGACAGTTAACCAGAAACTGAATGCGTGGCAGATGGATTATCGTAGGTTCCACGACATCTGGGTGCTGGACAATAAACTGGATAGCATCTATCTGAGCATTAAGGATGCCGCTCCATCTGAAGGATAAGGAGGTAGCTTATGAGGCTGATTAAGGATAATGTGGAGCGGATTGCTGAGAGTGAGACCCGAATCGCGAAGCTGAAAGCGGATGGGTTTAAGGAGCTGGGAACCTCAGTGAAAGAGCTGGAAAAGCGGAACCCCATCCATGAGATGAAATTGGATGAACTAAAAACCCTGGCGAAAGAAAAGGGTATTGAAGGCGCGGCTTCTCTTACAAAGGCGGAATTACTGGCCGTCCTTAAGGATGTGAGTTCCGGTGACTGATATCGAAAAATTGAAAAAGCTGACAGGGGAGGGTGATGATATATTGCTCTCCCTTTTGCTGGAGGAGGCCACAGCCTTTGTGCTGTCCTATACAGGCCGTACAAAGATTGTGGCAGGTCTGGAAAAGGCAGTACGTGACCTGGCCGTGATTGCCCTAAACCGTATGGGTACAGAGGGCGAGGCCAGCCGGAGCGGCGGCGGAGAATCATATAGTTTTGATAATGCCCCAAAGCACATCTATGACACGCTGGACAGGTATAGGCTGGCAAGGATAGGAGGCAGGACGTATGAGGCTAAGACGGAGCAGGCTGGAAATGTACCATCACCGGGAGGCAATACCTAAAAAGGATAGCGAGGGTAGCTCATATTTGGAATATGGCCCAGCAGTATCCTTTAAGGCCGAGGAGTGGCCGGCAGGCGGGAAGGTACAGGCAGAGATGTATGGGCAGCGGTTGCCAAATATCCGCAACCTGAGAATCCAGGGGACCTATAAGGAAGTACCGGGAACAGGTAAGGTATGCTATGCAGTCAAGGACGGCCCAGTCATCACAGCCAATGATGGGATATGCTTATGTGTTGACGGCGCCGCGGCGCCGGATTACAAGGTGGTTGCTATATATCCATATCGTTTCCTGGTTCTGGAGGTGGAAAAACTGTGATTGATGGACAAAAGGAGCTGGAAAGGAAGTTTGCGGCCCTGGAAGAGGTCTGTGACCAGCAGATGGAGCGGTTGGTAGGACAGCAGGTTAAACGCATACAGGCAGAAGCAAAACTTCTGTGTCCTGTCCGGCAGGGTGAATTAAGAAACAGTATCAAGTCCATGACTGAGCGTATGGATGACCGGGTTATTGGGAATGTGTATACCAACAAAGCATATGCCATGTATGTTGAGATGGGAACCGGGCCAAAGGGGGCCGCAAACCATGCCGGGATATCCCCTGTAGCCAGTCCGGCCTATACCATGTCTCCCTGGTGGATACATGAAAGCCAGGTTGACAAAGAAGCCGCAGAAGAATATCACTGGTTTTACCTGGATACACCAGATGGCCGGTTTTACCAGTGTACAGGGCAGCCGGCACAGCCTTTTATGTATCCTGCCTTGAAAAACAATGAGGACAAGGTGGTTGAAAGGATGGAAAAGGCCCTGAAACGCGAATTAAGAAAGGTGTGTAAGTAATGATTAATGTTAAGGACGAGGTGTATGCAGCTCTCCTCGCTGTTACAGATAACGTAACTGACTGTTATCCTAAAGACTGGGAGAAGGATTTATCCATTCAGTACATGGAAGAAGATAACAAGGTTGTAGAGTATACAGATATGAGGGAGCAGAAGGCCTATATTAGATATCGGATAGATATATGGCACAGAAAAAGTACAACTGCTGCAGCCGTAGCTGTGGATGCTGCAATTGAAAAGCTGGGACTGTTGCGTACAGGATGCCAGGATGTGGATGACCCAAGTGGAAGAAAGCACAAACAGATGAGATATGAAATGGTGATTGATGTAGATACCAAAGAGGTCTATCACGACATATAAGAAAGGAGAATTGGATGTTAGCTAATGGCGCGAAATTGGGATATAAGAAGTCAGGAGGCTCTACATTTACAGACCTTCCAGGGCTTAAAGAAATCCCGGAAATGGGTATTGAACCAGAAAAGGTAGAGAATACTTGTCTGACTGACAAAAATAAGCAATACGAGAATGGTATTGGTGATGCCGGTGATATTACATACAAATTTAAGTATGATAATTCCAAAGCCGATTGCCCATATCGTATCATGAGGGCGGCACAGGATGCGGGAGAGGTATTGTCATTCCAGGAAACGCTGATTGATGGCACTAAAACAGAATTTGACGGACAGGTATCCGTAAAAAGAACTGGCGGCGGAGTAAATGGTGTGATTGAATTTAACCTTGCTATATCATTACAGAGCGATTTGACCGTGACGGACCCTGAATAATAAGGAGGATAATGGAATATGGGACAGTTTGGAATGGACGAAGAGAACGAGGCCGAGAAAAAGGTTGAAACAGTTGAGGAACTTAAGAAAAGAAGAAAGGCTTTTGCATATTGGACTGTTGGTGGAGAAGATTACAAACTTAAGCTTACCACCCAGCAGATTTGTAAATTGGAAGAAAAATTCCGATGTAATCTGGTGACGTTGATTATGCAGAGTGGTGGCTTGCCACAGTTGGGAATCATGCTAACAGTGATTCAGGCAGCCATGACGCCCTGGAAACACGGCGTTAAATATAAGGATGTACAGGCCTTGTATGACCAATATGCAGATGAGGGCGGAACACAGATGGACCTCATGGTTGATGTTATCATGGAGATTATGTTGGTGAGCGGTTTTTTTACGGAGAACCAGAGGGAGAGTGTGATGGACAAGAGGGAGGACCTCAAGGACGAGATGTAACTATATCCGACCTCGTTTATGAGTTATACCCTCTTGCTTTGGATTGTGGCATAAGGCCGGATGAATTCTGGGGATATTCCTTGGGTGAAATCCGCGACCTTATGGGCTCATATGCGAGGATGGAGCAGAGGCGGGTTAAGGAGCAGATTACCTCCCGTTTCCAATTATCTGACCTTATAGGGCTACACATGCAGAAGCTTTTTGACAACAAGAATGAGATTAAGCTTCCAAATGTATGGGATATATACCCGGATTTGTTCACCGAAGAACAGGAAGCTTATGAGGAGCGACAGAGAGCCGAAGCATTGGAACAGGCAAAGATATCCAGGCGAGAATATGCCGCAAGGTACAACGAGATACGCAGGCAGCGCGGCCTAATTAAAAATATGGAACAGAAAGGCGGTGAGGATAACGGATGGTAGTGGAATTACCCTTGAAAAGCTTAAGGTCATCATTGAGGCATACACGAAGCCATACCAGGAACAGATGGAAAAGGTGCAGGCTAAGACAGCCCAGGTGACAAACCGGATAGAGCGTCAGACCGCCAGGATTGCAAATTCATGGAAGCGTGTGGGTGCCATATTGGCATCGGTACTAAGTATTGCGGCCATAGTAGCATTCGGAAAATCGTGTATCGAACTGGGGAGTAACCTAACCGAGGTGCAGAACGTTGTGGATGTCACCTTCGGCTCCATGTCCGGCAGGGTGGATGCATTTGCTAAAGATGCAGCAAAAGCATTTGGCCTGTCGGAGACAATGGCAAAGAAATACATGGGTACATATGGGGCAATGGCAAAGTCATTCGGCATAACAGGAAAGGCCGGATACGACATGTCGGCAGCCATAACAGGCCTTACGGGTGATGTTGCATCATTCTATAACCTTTCGCAGGACGAAGCCTATACGAAACTAAAGAGCATCTTCACCGGGGAGACGGAATCACTTAAGGATTTGGGCGTGGTCATGACCCAGACGGCACTTGACCAGTACGCCATGAACAACGGTTTCGGTAAGACCACGGCGAAGATGACTGAGCAGGAAAAGGTCATGCTACGGTATCAGTTTGTCATGTCCCAGCTTTCCGATGCCTCAGGAGACTTCGCAAGGACAAGCGGTTCCTGGGCCAACCAGGTAAGGATTCTATCCCTGCAGTTTGACGCACTGAGGGCAACAATCGGGCAGGGGCTGATTAATGCATTTACCCCAGTAATCCAGGTGATTAATACCATCCTGGAAAAGCTGCAGACCCTTGCGGCGTACTTTAAAGCCTTTACGGCAGCAATATTTGGGGATGCGTCTGGTGGCGGAGCAGGAAATATGGCGGATTCCATGGATTCTGCAGCCGGTTCTTCTGGGAACATTGCGGATAACATGGGAAGCGCTGCAAACTCGGCCAAAGAAATGAATCGTCAACTTGCCAAGTTTGACGAACTTAACAACCTAAGTTCCAACCGAAATTCAGGAGGAGGTTCTGGCGGAGGTGGCGGTGGTGGTATCCTGGGTGACCTGGACCTTGGAATGGATAATGTACAGGCACAGGCAGACTTGATATCAAGCAAGATAATTGATGCCTTTAAGGTAGGTGATTATTATTCTGTTGGTGCTTACATAGGGGCAGCCATAACTGATTCCCTTAGGAAAATCAATTGGAATGAGGCTTATGAGTCAGCGCGTGGGTTTGGACGTGGATTTGCACAGTTCCTTAATGGACTTATATCCCCAGACCTGTTCTGGGAGGTGGGGCATTCCATTGGTGGGGCGCTCAATACGGCCCTATATGCGGCATTAGAATTTGGCAAGGATTTTGATTGGTCCAACTTTGGATTATCCGTAGCATCAGGAATAAACGGATTTTTCTCGACCTTTGATTTTTCTGCACTTGGAAGTGCGGCATCAGTGTTCGTGATAGGATTGTTGGATACAATTGCGACAGCCCTGGAAAATACGGATTGGTTTATGGTGGGACAGAAAATAGGGGAGTTTTTGGCAGCCCTGGACTGGGATACAATCCTTGCAATGACAGGAAGGCTCATAATCGCAGCTATTAGTGCAGGAATTAAGTTTTTTGCGGGACTTATGGATGCAGCACCAATAGAAGCTGCCATTTTGGCAGCAATTGCTCTTTTCAAATTTGCTGGTGTCGGTAGTTTGATAGCCAAAGGCATCCTGAAATCAATTGGCACGTCTGGAATAACGCTCAGTGGGCTTAAGATAGCGCTCACTGGATTTACAGTAGGGTTTGTTGGTGGCCCAGCATTTGATGTTATTGGTAATGCTATCATTGCTGGAATTGACGAATTTATCAGAGAAAACTTTGGTGAAAGTGCCCTCAATGCAATGGGAGAGGGGCTTCTTATTTCTGTTAGTGCAGGTATAGGGGCTATGTTTGGAGGTCCAATAGGAGCTTTAGTGGGCGGAATAATTGGGCTTCTGCTTGATACAATCCGAGGCGGAGAATGGGCAACTAAATTCTGGAAAGGTTTTGGAGATACGCTATTTAACTGGAGCTTTTCAAAAACATTACTCGGAACTTCCAAGGAGTTTTTTGAAAAAGCTTTTTCATCTGATAATTTTATTGATTTTGGTGTCAATATTATTGCTGGAATTGCATCAGGACTGACAGCGGGGGTGTCATTTCTGGTAGAGCCTATTGCTGATTTGCTTACATGGATAGTAAATGGAATATGCGATATATTCGGAATTCATTCTCCCGCAAAGGAAATGGAACCTTACGGGCAATATATTTTGGAAGGCATTATAGAAGGTTTTAGAGCAACCTTTGGAGAATGGACTGCATCTCTAAATGAATGGTATAATCAGCATATTACCCCGTGGTTTACAGTACAGAAATGGAGTGACTTGTACAATACGATTAAATCCAGCTTAAAAACAAAATGGGACGAAACTGTATTGCAATGGAAAACAGATATCCAAAACTGGTGGGACAACCATGTAACAAAATGGTTCACAAAGGAGAAATGGACATCTGGCCTGACCGGAATAAAGGAAGGGTTTAAGGCGGCGTTTGATGCAGCAGTAGATGCCGCAAAACAGATATGGAATGATTTTGCCAAATGGCTGAATGAAAAGCTTACATTTACGATTGACCCAATTACAGTCATGGGAAAGACGGTATATGAAGGTGGAGAAATCAGCCTTGGAAAAATACCTACATTTGCGAGTGGAGGATTCCCGGATAAAGGACAGCTTTTCCTTGCCAGTGAAGCAGGGCCAGAATTGGTTGGCCGGATGGGTGGCAGGACTGCCGTGGCTAATAAGGACCAGATTACTGATGGTATAGCAACAGCAGTATATGCGGCCAATACAGAACAGAACCAGCTTTTACGGGAACAGAATGAACTTTTACGGATGATTCTTGCAAAACCTGGAGTAAATAAGGATGATGTGGTGGACCTCTGGAGAGCTGGAGCATCTGATTATAAAAAGCAGACGGGTAGACAATTAGGGCTGACATAATGATTTACATCCCCCTTATCTTTTGCTATAATATGTTATTATAATGAAGGGGGAGAATAAATCATGTCATTAATCAAATGTCCAGAATGTGGAAAAGAAATAAGTGACAAGGCTACATCATGTCCGAATTGTGGTTGTCCTGTATCCGTTCCCAAAGAAAGTGATGTATTTTTGGATGCTAAAAAATTTAATAAGGAAAGTAAGAAGATTAAAAAGGATAGTGGTGGTAAAGGAGAATCGGGTACTGCCCGTATGACTTTTGGGATAATATTGATTGTTTTATCGTTTATCGTTGGCTTCCAGTCATGTGCAGCAGGAATGGTTAATGCCTTGGAATCTGGTAGTGGAAATGACGGAATGATAGGATTCTTTACATGGATAGTCATGATAGTATGCGGCATTGTGAGTATTACAACCAGGCGAACAAGGAGTCCGAAAACTCCACTGATTATAGGCATCATACTTTTGGTATATGGTTACCTAATTGGATTTATGTATAACGGTATTTTCAAAGATTTACAAATATGGGGTTGGTTATTAATGGTAGGGTCCCTAATATACATAAAAAGCTATAAAGCAATTAAAGATAACAATAAACAGAACTAAGTGCAAGCACCTGGGGAAACCGGGTGCTTTTGTTATGCCCGGAAGGAGGTGGTGCGTATGGTAAAAAAATTGAAATTTGAATGGAGGTTATTTAGACGGCAGTTCCATCCATTGTGTGGTATCAATATTATCCACATGACTGATAGCAAAGGCAACTACGAAATGTCATATCTTACGTTCTTAAAAACTCCAATGGGAACAGAAAGTGTGTTTCGGATTGGTTTTGATAAGAATACGGTGAAAAAAGAGGCATTACCGAATTGGATAAAGCACATGTTGGAAGGGTAGGAGGTAAAATAGAATGCCTCCCTACAATGCTATAACGTTTCTGGTGCCTGCGCTATAATAGGACATTTGTTTGAATCACATTTGTCACCAAACATATTGTATCTGCATTCGGCCATTCCTTTTTCATAACGGCGTCGTTGAGTGTCATTAAGTGATGTAACATCTATGTACTCAACTGTGATACTATAGTCTTTATTTTGCGCGGGGCAGAATCCAGAGAAGGTTTTACGCATTATATCACCCCCTTCCATGAATTAGTATATCATATGTACGTTTAAAATCAATAAGAGAGGTGGTGCTTATGTCTGCATACAAAGGCTGGCTATTAAAATTCGATGGACGAGAGCTTCCGATGGACTTCATAGCCCACGCTTCGTACAATGCAACCCCGGACCAGAGGCAGGATGAGGATTCCTACCAGGACGGATATGGGATATTACACCGAAATGTGTTGCCGCATACCAGAACAAAAATCGAGTGGTCTACTCCGTTTATGCATCTGGCTGATAAGATAAGGATGCAATCATATTTCCCGGACCGTGTGACCATGGAGGTAGAATACTGGAACGATGAGAGGAACGCATATGTTACGGGAACATTTTACGTACCAGATATTCAATTTCCATATTATGACACCAGTGAAAACGATATACGATATAATCCCATCCGTATTGCACTAATTGAGTATTAAGGAGGTGGTAAGGTGCTGGATGTACCAGAGTTTGTGAAACATAGATGCCGTGGAGACAATAACAGGATGGAGACAGTGAAACATCTGGAGCTGTCTTTTTTTAATGGCGGAGTTGATACACTGTATCCAGCAAATGACCTGTACCCAGCCGATAACCTGTATCCATCCGACGCGGGGACGCCGTGGCTGACCATCCCAATGGAGCAGATATGCGCGGAGACATTGAGCCTTACCGAAAACTTGTCCTCCGGAAGTAATATCATCTGGGGAAGCTGCGAGGCGGCTAAGTTTGTGGTTACAGTAGCCGACGTAGAGGACGAGATTGAGGGCCGGGAGTTTACTGCCACACTGAGTATAGGCGATTATAAGATGGCCTACGGTATCTATGTAGTTGATAGCGTAGTACGGCAGGCTGACCGCAGAAAGCATAAAATCACGGCCTATGACCGGATGATTAAGTTTGATGTGGATGTCTCAGACTGGTACCATTCAATGTACCCCACAGACGATACCACGCATACCATCCAGGAGCTGCGGGACAGTCTTTGCGAGCACATAGGAGTACCACAGCAGCAGACAGTGCTAATCAATGACGAGATGGTGGTCGGCAAGACTATCAGCCCTGAATCATTGTGCGGCCGAGATGTGCTTAAGGCTATCTGTGAGATTAGTGGTGTGTTCGGCCACTTTGACCGCACTGGCATGTTGACGTATATCAGCCTGCAGGATACCGGCCTGTATCCGTCTGATACCCTGTATCCTGGAGACGACCTGTATCCGCAGTCCGGATGGGCTGCCGCAGAGGAACTGGAGTATTACAAAACCATCACTTACGAGGATTATCTGATAGATGGGATAGACCGGGTACAGGTGCGGCAGGAAGATGGAGACATCGGCGCCGTGGTCGGTTCTGGCAGCAACGCTTATATAGTGGAGGGTAACTTTTTGGCCTATGGCCTGGGGAGCGCAGACCTTACCAAACTGGCTTGGTCCATTTATGATTCCATTGCTGGCAAAACATACCGGCCGGCTAAAATAGTATCCTATGCTATGCCCTGGATAGAGGTGGGAGACGGCCTGCGGGCAATCACTACGGACACGGAGATAGCTACATTTGTGCTTACCCGGACCATGAGCGGCATACAGGCCATGATGGATACCGTGGAGGCTAAGGGGACCAAGACGCAAGGACAGAGTTTTGGTGTTGAGAATGAAATCATCCAATTGAAAGGCAAGACAGCCGTTATAGTGCGTAACGTGGACGAGGTATCAGCCACGGTGACGGACCTGGAGAAGCATACCACGGCTCAATTAAAGGTAGTGTCTGACCAGATAACCGCAGAAGTTAAGCGGGCCACGGACCAGGAGGTGGAATTGGCCGGCAGCATAAGTGTTCTGGCCGGACAGATTGAAGCCAAAGTAAGCCGTGGGGATTTGGTAGCCGCCATCAATCTGGAGGTGAATAAGGCCGGATCATGTATCACTATGGAGGCCGGGCATTTTATTTTTAAAGGCAGCAACTTTTATGTCAATGAAGATGGTTCCGGTGGTGCCGCTAACGGGAACCTTGCTTGGGATGCCTCCGGCGGGGTGGTTGCTAAGAATATAAAACTGATAATGGCAGACATCTCTGGTACAACCAACACAAGCACAATTGGCTGTAGTACACTCAGTGCCCAAAATGCTAATATTGACCGCCTGACCGTGAATGGTACAACAGAGATGGGGGACATCGTGTGTAGGGATGTGTATGGTGACGATATTGAATGTACACAGATATATAGCAGCAGGGCAGGGCAATGGTGGAGTGATAAGCGGCTGAAATATAATATAATGCCAATTGATACGGAGGAGGCTCTGAGAGTGGTGTTGGGGCTGCGCCCAGTAACCTTCTGCATTAAGGGGACGGATAAAGTGGATATGGGTTTCATTGCGCAGGAAGTAATAGAATTAGAATCAACATTGCCCTTATATGGGGAAAAGGATGGATTCTATAGCCTTCCATACCCAAACTATACGTCACCTTTGGCTGGCTCAGTACAAGCCCTGTATAACAGGATTATAAGATTGGAGGATGTGGTATATGCCAACTGATAAGGATAAAGATATGGTAGTGTATAGCCAGAAGGATATACTGGTGATTGGAAATCTAATAAATTCCCTGGAATTCAAAGGGGTGGAGTCGGCGCGGAAGATAGCAACAATAGGGACATTGCTGGAGACAGGGAAGCCGCTGGAGAATTATCTTAAAGAGAGGAGTGATGAGGATGGGACTACTGAGCAGGATGAGCAGGGCAGCGACAGCGTTGACTAAATACTATTTTCCGTTTACCTGGCGGAATAAGCCGAGTCTTGAATCACCAATCAACGAGGTACATCTGAACCACATGGAGGATGGAATAAATGAAATGGATAACCGTATCCTCCTTCTGGCCCAGGACAAGGCGGACGCCGCGGATATGGCGAATGTAATCATTGATTTTACCATGGATGATACCACAGGCGTCATGACCTTCACACGCTTTGATGGTTCAACCTTTACGCATGACACGGCTGTTGAAAAGATTGCGCTTAATTGCTATCTGGAGGGTGACAATTTTGTGCTGGAGCTGGCCGATGGGACCAAACAAAAGGTATCCCTAAGCAAGTTTATAGACACGTATACCTTCACAAGCACGGACCGGATACGATTCACAGTCAATGGCAAGAACATATCAGCGGACATTCCTGACGGGAAAATCACCCTGGCGAAATTAGAGCCTACAGTCATGTCCACCATCCGCCAGTATACCCTGGATGCGCAGACGTCCAAAGGTGTGGCGGAACAGGCAGCCAGTACGGCGCAGGGCTGGGCCATCGGAGGCACCGGATTTGAAGGCAATAATGCAAAATATTATGCAAGCAAGTCACAGAGGTATGCGGTTGGAGGTGTGGAAGAAGGAGATGCAAAAGATAATGCAAAGGCATACTGCGAGGCAGCTAAAGGCTATGCAGAACAGTGTGCAGGGGTTACGGAATTTGACGGTACGGCAACATCCGTTAAGGCAACAGATACACAGGGGCTTGTCGTAGCTGCCGGAGCGGACAGTAATGCCCAGGCCCTGCTGGATGCGCTGGCCCGTAAGGTTGCCCTGGAGCTGGTAAGCAATACAGCCCTTACCACGAAATTGGCGGATTATCTTAAAAAGACTGATATCGTGCAGACAGAGTCCACAGCTACAAATAAGGTCCCATCCAGCGCGTACCTTAAGCAGGTAAAAGATAGCATAGATAGCAATTTAGCAAAAACTAATGCAAAGGTGACTTTAAACGGCGTCAAGAACATTAATGGTTTTACAGCCGTGTATTCTGACCGAACTGACCGGGCATTCCAGCTATATTATGATAACGGTGAGATTGCGTCAATCGCATTTAACAACACCGGTATCTGGTATGATTTTTATGACGGACGAAACTGGAAGCAGGTTTGGAAATTTAATAAGCCATCATAATAATCATTTTGTGCTGAAGGCATATAGGTTCGTAAGGTTTGGAACTTGACTGTTATAACCAATAAATCGTACGGTATCACCTTTACGCACAGAAAACCATATAGGCATTGACGAATTGACTGTGACATCATTATTGACCCAAAAAATATTTATCCCATTTATAAGTACATTACAACCCTGAGCTGAGATGTTAAAACCAATGGAACCACAAACTATACAATCCTCTGTAGCTGCCCAACTTGTACCGTTAGCAAACCCATCTTTAATTTTTTTGCTGGTGTCTATGTATGGTAAATTGCTATTTTAAATAAGTTAACAGGCAGTTTGGGCGAATTAGAAGGGAAATTGGTTTAAAACTATTCCTCGATATACCAATATTTACGGGTCCGATTATATGGTTCTATACCATGTTCCTGGCAATACATATTATACTTTATTTCCAGCTTTGTAGAAGATTTACATTCCTGTTTTAGACATTTTGAAATCGCCGCATTTGTTTCACGCCCGTCTATAAAATGATAGTGCAGATGTTTATCCAAAGTGTTTTCTTTATAGCCCAGAAGCCTGCTTGGATAAAAGGAGTAGCGATTTTTACTTTTATCGTAGATGCACAAGAAAACAAGTCCTCTTTTTATATATCCGAGTATTTCCTTATACTCAGGAGATGTTGTTTTTGAAAGATAGGACTCAAAAGTTGATATATTTTCCAATATATCATTGAGACTCGTAACTAAAGTGGCATTCATATGCTATACCTCCTTATATGGTTGTGGCTAAAATATAGCATATCCAAGGCTGGAAGTCAAAAGTGTATATGTGATGAAAAAAAAATGAATCGTAACCTGCAAATCAGGTCCCTAAACCAGGGGCTTATTTTATTGCCCGGAAGGGCAGAAAGGAATGAATCTATGAATGAAAAGATTGTATTGAAAAACGGGAAGGAGTACCCGCTGGTCATCGGCGGCACATCCTCCACGCCCAGCACGCTGAGGCTTATCTTTCAGACAGCGGGGACGCCGGGGGAAATCGTGTCCAATAGCCACGACCAGGAGCCGCTGGAGGATATCGTGTCCTTGTTTGCGGATGCGGCAGCCACGGAGCAGATTAAGACCATTAATGAGGATGGCAGTACCCTGGCCGTATATGATGGCTATACGGTGCTGGATAACCCAAAGAGTATTGATGACAACTACCTTATCACGCCAGAGCAGTACGGGGAGGACGGTGCCGTCACCGCCGAGGCCGTATATGGTCGTGTGGCGCTCCTGACGCTCTCACAGCCGGGTGTAGGGGTGCAGGTGGATAAACTTAGGGCCGATGTCGATTACGTGGCTATTATGGCCGGTATTGATTTATAGGAGGAGATGAGACCATGGATGTGAAAGCATTAGCGATAAAGTATTACCCAAAGCTGTGGGACATTGACCGGCTTAAGGCCCTGGTGGCCGCGGGTAAACTGTCCGAGGCGGACTACAAGGAGATTACCGGAGAGGACTACACAAAATAAGGAGACATCATGGATGTGATAGCACAATACATAAGTGTTCATTGGGTGGAATGGTTGTTTGTAGCCATCTCCACCCTTTTAGGATTTGGGTATCGTCAGATACTCAAGAGGCAAAAGGAGGAATCCGTAAAGACAGCGGCCCTCCATGATGGTATGCAGGCACTTTTGAGGGACCGTATCATACAGGCCTACAATCATTATCAGGATAAGACATTTTGCCCGATATATGGTAAAGAGAATGTTAAGCGGATGTATGACGCATACCATGTCCTGGGCGGTAATGATGTGGCAACAGAGCTTAAGGACAAACTTATGAAGATGCCGGAGGAGCCGGCAGAAAGAGAGGTATAGAGTATGGATTTATCGTTTTTTAGCAATTACACAGTGGTGGTTATCGTGGGTATTTGCCTGATTACAGGCTACATAGCCAAAAAGTGGGTGAAAGACCTGGATAACAAATACATCCCCACCATGGTGGCCCTGCTGGGTGCAGCTCTCAACATCTGGATTATGGGCGGGGTAAGCCCGGATATCATCCTGGCCGGGGCATTTAGCGGGCTGGCAAGTACGGGCCTGCACCAGGCGTTTAAACAGCTCATAGAGGGTAAACAGTAATTGCGATATCGCAACTTGTGACGTTACAACTTTTCATGGCTCAGGGATGCCCCTGGGCCTTATTTTTTTGATTGGAGGAAAACACTATGAGTAAAACAGCAACAGGATTAATTCAGCACTGCAAGGACAAACTGGTCACACCCTACGTTTACGGTGCCAAAGGCGAGGTCCTTACCCAAGCCATCCTTGACCGCCTCGCCCGGGAGAACCCAGGCACATACACATCCACCTACAAAGCCAAGGCGGCCAAGTACATAGGCCAGCGCTGCACGGACTGTTCCGGCCTCATCAGCTGGTATACGGGCATCCTACGCGGCAGCTACAACTACCACGACACAGCAGCGGAGCGCGTGAGTATCGGCCATCTGGACGAGTCCATGGTCGGCTGGGCGCTCTGGAAGCCGGGCCACATCGGGGTGTACATAGGTGATGGTTGGTGTATTGAAGCCAAGGGCATCAACTACGGGACTATCAAGTCCAGAGTGACCGCCACACCCTGGCAGAAGGTCCTCAAGCTCTGCGACATCGACTACACACCGGTCCCAGTGACATACACCCAGGGCTTCCAGCCGGCCGCAGACGGTAACCGTTGGTGGTATCAGTTTACAGACGGCAGCTATGCGGCCAATGGCTGGTACTGGCTCCGGGAGGCCACGGACGGCACCTGCGGCTGGTATCTGTTTGACAGCGAGGGCTACATGCTGACCGGCTACCAGGTGGACCCTGCCGGTGAAGCATTTTTACTCTGTCCAGTCAAGGGCAGCGACGAGGGCAAGTGCATGATTACGGATGCCAGGGGCGTGCTGCGGATTGCAGAAGAGTACGACATGGTAAATCGACGGTACGTGTTTACATGGTAAGTCCATAAAAACGGCGGGGATTATTCCTCGCCGTTGAAGTGTGGTTATTTTTTTATATCATGTTCTGTGGGTATGACTTTCCACCCCTTATATGTGCAGCACCCATAGTTTTTTCCGAGCATCGCCCGTTTTGCTCCTGACAGTCCAGTGCTTACATTTCTAAATTCTTTACTATCTGGCATACAGCCAAATAATTTAAGGCAGTTCTCCCGGAGCCAATAATTCAGACAATGAAATTTATATTCTTTTCCATCAGGACTAATTAAATGCCAGTCCTTTGCATTGATATTTGTCAAGAATTTACCGGATTTTGGACTTTTCTGTGCGGCAGGTGTTCCTAAGGCGAGATTAGCCGTTTTACCCTGCGCGGCTTTTCTGGTCCGGCTTTCTTCGCACCATTTGTTCGACAGGCCCATATGTATGCGTGAACGATGAATCTTGGAGCATTCCTTACCACAAGTAACGGTTTTATCGGACGGAAAACATGGGAAGGTTTTCCCACATACGACACAAATCTTGGTGCTTTTTGGCGGCCTTTTAGACAAAATCACTCACCTCGCAGCCAAGGGCCTTTGCCAATGACAAGGCATTGCGCAAAGTCATATTTCCAAGGTCCCTTTCTCCAGATTCAAATTTTTGTATCTGGCGGATATTCATTCCCGCAGAGTCGGCCACCTGCTGCTGGGTCATCCCGGATAGGGAACGTTGATACAGCAGTTTATTGATATTATTATTATGACAATCCCTGCCACGGCTGGAGGCAGAGCAGGCCCCGCATAATCCGTCTGTCCTGATACAATCTGGGTATCTTCTCATTTTTCGCACCTCCTACCAAACTAAATCAAATTCATAATATGCCGGATTACTGGTTTCTACATTATACCAATCTCCATCATTGTAACGCTGTTCTAAAAGCGCCTCTCCTTTGAGGTCCTCTGAATCATTGGTGATATCAAATTCCACCGCAATTCCAAGCTCTCTGGCGGCTGCTAGTGTGTGGTGTTTATCATTCTGCATTGCGTATTCAGTTCCATCAATATAACCAACATAAGTGCAAGGGATGACGACCTTTGTGATACCTTTAATTTCTTCCATCTTTTTTTCTACGATTTCCCAATCTATGTGGTGCTGGCTGCTGATTATAGTCATTGTTTTAATCCCCTTTCCTTATCTCTGATTATATTTTACGCCCAAAAGGGCGCAAAGTCAAGAGAAATTGATAAAGATTTTTGAATTTTAGAAATTATAAAAGCGGGTACCGGATAAACCGGGCCCGCCCTATTTTTCAATGCATTCTGCTGCTGTTTTGTCAAACCTTAATCCTTTAAATACCGGCTGCCGCATCCCTCCAGATTTGGTATGATGCATAAACTTTACAATGCATACAAGGTCTGGAGAGAGCCATACGGCCCGGTCATTGCCGTGGCCTGCCGGATATGCGATAAATGGGGCAGATGGAAGCGTGGGATGTCTGGAGATGATATCAAACGCCTGCCCACTGACACCCATGGTAACATGTCCTTTATAGATTAATGTATTACCCCGGTACTGTCCCAGGATAATGCTGGTCATGTGGTTACTTTTTAGGATATAGCCGCATATCACAAAATCATCATCTTGCATGACCTTCATTTTTATCCAATCAGAAGTGCTTTTATCTTGAATATAGATGCTATCTTTCTTTTTAGCCACAATTCCTTCTAACTTCCGCTTCAAAGCAAAATCAAAGAGGTTTGTCCCGCAACCTTCCGTATATCTGGATATGGCCATCCTTGGGCCATCCGAAACGACCTTGGAAAGTAAATCCTTACGTTCTGTCAACGGCTGCAGCAATGTGTCTTTATAATCGCAATACAGAATGTCGAATGCCAGGAATGTAGCCGGGTTGCGTTTGGCGTCTAACTCAATTTTAAAACGGTCAGACATCAAGCTCCTTCTTTGGATTAACGAAAAATCGGGGCGCCCATCTTTCAGTATAAATAATTCCCCGTCCAGAATGCAGCGTTTTTTAACCTGCCTGCTGATTTCTTTCAGTTCGGGTACCTTATTCAGCATCCGCACGTTCCTTTTGTTTCTCAGTTCTGGCAGTTTTCCTGGTTCCAGATATGCCACACAGCGCTCTCCATCCCATTTCAGCTCATACATATACTTGGGGTCATCGAAAGGGGCCATTTCTTTGCCGATAAGCATAGGCTTGATATTCTTACTGTCAAAAAGGTCCATCATGCCGTTGCGGCCTTTTTCCGCGGCTTACGTTTGGTCGGTGGTTTATTGTCTGATACCTGTGCAAGACTACGTTGCAAAGCATCCATGATATCAATAACATTGTCCTGATGTTCTGCTGGCGCATTAACGATTTCCTGTCCGTTTATTTTAGCTTCTATAATCTGTCTTAGCCTTATCTGGTATTCATCATGATACAATTCTGGCTCAAACTCTTTGTCCATGGAGTTAATAAGCATTTTTGCCATATCCAGTTCTTGCTGCTGCAATTCGGGGTGCGCCGGTTCCTTTGGGATTTCCTTCACCTCATCCGCGAAAAATAGGGTTTCCACAAGCATTCCCTTTGGCGTGGGAATTAGACACAGTAGCTTTTCGGATTGCCCCATGACTGTCTTTGCTATTGCCACCTTACCCTCATCAAACATGGCCTTACGGAGTAATTCATAGGCTTTGTCTCCGCCAGCCTCTACAACTGCATGATAAGTTTTGTCAAAATAAATAGGACGTATATTTTTAATGTCTGTAAAATGCAAAATCTGTATGGTTTTATCCTTCTCGGTTTTCGCCTTCTCAAAATCTGTGTCAGTCATCGTTACATACTGACCAGGTGCAAACTCAAAGCCTTTGACAATATCTTGAGTGCCTACTTCTTTCCCACAGTTGGCACAGACTTTTTTATACTTGACTCTTGACCCATCCTCCTTGCATAATTGGTTAAAATGGATGTCATTATCCTGCGTGGCCGTGTGTAGCGCCACCGGGATGTGTACAAGGCCAAAACTGATTGCCCCTTTATGCGCTGCTGGCATATAATCACCTCTCTCTTTTTTAGGTGTAGTATGTCCAGTTAAGTTAATATATATCACATAGCCATTGATGATGAGTTACTGACAGTCATAGTCCAAAATCCCAGTAGCGCATAATAATTTAGACCAATCTCATGGCGTTGATTTTTACATGATACAGTACAACGGTATTGGGCATATTCGCGGTATTTGTCCGGTTTTTTCGTGCAGATATAGTTTTCGATTTTATAGCATGGCGCATCTTTATCGAGTGAGAGCTTAAGCCATAGGGGTTGAGTATCTCCGTCAGTATTAAAAGATGCGATAACATAGACACGTTTTGTCATTTACACTCACTCCTTTAGTTTCATTATACGAACATATGTTCTTTTTGTAAAGGGGTGAAATCTTACCATTTTATCGACCTTACCAATTCAGATGTTGTGGGGTATAATATGGCTATCTATTAATTCTAGGAGGTATTCTATGATTCAAGACACTTTCGTTATTTATAGTTCACGTAGAGCAGCAGCAGACATGTTTGAGGCCATTAATCTTATTCCAGAGCAAATGAATTTTCATGGCCTATATTATGTGGACGAAGAGACAGCGGCTGCCAACCTGGAGATGGCAGCCTTACACGCTATATTGATGACGGGGTATGAAATTATGTAGTGATAATGCATTTCCCGCAGTCCTTCACAACGCCGCATATTAATGCATCTTCTTTTACATAACAGTATCCCCCACACTTACAGGTGCATTTCCAGATTCTTTGGTCTTTGCTTTTCCAGGACCATTTTGTCGTGAGACTTCCAAACGTCATTTCTGGTATTACTTTCATATGTATCAGCTCCTTCCAGTTTATTATATCATTGCGTTTATTTTCCACAACTGGTATATATTTCCAGTGGTATTTTGGGTCTAAAGTGGTATATTCGTATTTATGAAGATACTGCTGAAAGAAATAAGAAAAGAAAGGAATTTATCCCTTCGGCAGATGGAAATAATAACTGGGGTATCGAAATCTGCACTAAGCCGAATTGAGAAAGGCGAGGTGGCATTGGATTTAGATGTCGCTGAAATGATTGCCGAAGGATTACATATAGGGATTGATGATTTGTACGAATCGGCAGTAAAACATAATAAGTGTCCCGATATCGGGACAAAACAGGGGAATAATAAGAGAGGACCGTTATCCAAGTATAAGGAGGGTACGGGACATGGATGATTGTACAAAAGAAAGATTTGCAACATTGATTATGGAAGTTATGGAGCTGGACGAAGAGGAATATGAATGTTACAAGCGCATAATGAAAATCAAGAATGACGTTCTTGTGCAGAATTTTTTTAACTACACAGACTATGTACGTATTCAAAAGAGGGGCCGCTGAGCCCCTCTTTTTTGCAAATATAGACATGTTTTAACGCTAATATGTTTGTTGAAAACAGTAGTTAAATTGAGTTCGTTAGTAACACATTAATAACAAATCAATCATAGATTCCTTTATTTACTGGGTTTTTCGGCTGTGCTGGATTAAGAAAATCTTAAAATTGCGCCGAGAGTCAAAAACATTGATAATTCGACATTTATCTTAGAACCCGCATAAAACAAGGAAATATTCAATATTGAGTAGTTATATTAAACAATGTGTTGTGTTGAGCAATTTCTTGCAGGTTAGTAACAAATTAATAACAGATTTTTATTTTGCAAATTTCGTTCATCAGGTCCTCGAGGTCTCTATGACCATATTTTTTATTTGTTATATCTTGTCCGAAGGAATGTCCAAGCATTCTTATTCGGTCATTCTCATTAACTTCATAGTGTTCGCACAATTTTGAAAATGTATGCCTGCAATCATGAGGAGTATGTTTGGTCATTCCCAGTTCCTGTAACTTGGTATACATGCTAGCCCGGAACTTGTTTGCACTGTCCAATAAGTACCCATCTCTGTCTAATCGGCATTTCACTAGGGACAGTATACCGGGATGTATTGGGACAATACGATTTTTGCTTGTCCTTGTTTTTACACCACCCTGAAAATAGTTTTCATCAAGATTCACCGTTAGTGATTCATAGGCGACTATCCTAAATCCACTGTAGCACATAATCAGAATAAATTCTACTGTTGGGTCATCTTTATTATCCCATAGGATTTTTAAATCAGATTCTTCAAAAGGTACACCCTGCTCGTCATCATCTTCGATATTGATTTTTACTTTATCAGAATAATCTTTTTCACACAGACCCTGCATATCAGCATAAGCATACATTTGGTGATATAGATTTATAACATGCTCCAAACTGGCATATTTTAGTTCACAAGCATCTACGACAGCTTGCAAATCCTTGTGACGCAACTCCTTGAATATTTTATCATGAAGAACGGAGCAATTCTTAAATGCTGCTTGGGAGGCATACATGGTACTCTTGGAGTATTTCTTTTTCTTTGTATTTCCGTCTTTGTCAGTATATTTCCAATCATAAAATTGTTCGTATACATCTTTGAAGGTCGGGTCAACATTGGGGGAGTTTGTTTCCTTACCAGACACAATATTACATACCTGGTTGTAATCAGCCAGGAGTTTCTTGACCAATTTGCCTAAATCCTTATCATCTTCACCGACCTCTGGTTTTGGCGGATACACACCCGGTACATATGTACCTGCCTTATATGCCGTTAAAATAGAAAAGCCATAATACCAGTCATCCACGTAGGCAAGTGCTGGTCTCGTGACAGCCTTACCATCTTCGTCAAATTCTTCTGCAGGTGGATATACGCCGAATGGATTGCTACGGTTGGCCCCCAAGAATCGTATGGAACCGTAACCATTGGGGAGCTTGGGATACTTCCTTCTTTTTGCCATTGAAAATCACCATCCTATTTTTGAGTAAAATAAATACACCCATTGACCGGGGGTGCTTTTAAATGGTATAATATGGCTGATAAGGCGATATTATGGCCTGGAGCAATCCGGTCAATAGTATTATGTGAAAAGCTTCTGTGCTACCAACACAGGGGCTTTTTACTTTTGCTTATTTTCTTTATCGTATTCATCATAGATTTGCTTGACTCCCTCATAAAGGTCTTGCATTTTCTCATCTGGGACCTCATCTAAAAGCTCAATAATATGCTTTTTCATATCTTCTAATTTTAGGTTTGCAAACTCCTTTTCTGATAAATGTTTCATACTTATTCCTCCTCCATTTATTGTAATTTTAAATTAAGTAACTCTATTGGATAACCCGTGCAATCGCAGAACTGTTCTTTTGTAAACCCATCATACTCATGCAACAAATTGTCTGTAATAAGCAAACATGCAGCAAATAGATTGGCCTGCCGCTCTATCCTTGATGTAAGTAACAATGTATGTGCTCCCATAAAAGTACAGTTCTCCTTTGAATGGAACACAGCATGACCAAGTTCATGAGCAATTACAACGCGCAGGAAGGCATCATCATCAATACAAGAGTTTACATAAATGCAACGATTGTGTTTCATATATTTGTAAAATCCTGCAATTTTTCCAAGTGGGACAAAGAATACCTTTACTTTCAGACATTTAGCCAACTCTAAGGGGTCATTAGTTCCGAATTTTCTTGTTAGATATGTAATCTTCTTCCGTATTCTCTCGTTCAATTAATCACCTTCTTTGAGACAGACAATACGGCTATTTTTTTTTGTTCTTGTTCGGATTGTATTTTACCTTATTCTCTCGTTTTAATTGTGTTAAACCAAGCTCCAATGCCTTGCGGAGCAGTTCCAAGGATTCATCATCAATTGGCTCTCCGTTATAATAAAGAGGGCCGTCAACATTATTTTCAATCTCTCCCATAATTCTGTCAAGGTCGCGGCCTATTTCACGCTCATCCTTAGGTGTAAGGCTGGTTTCTTTTATTATTTCGTCATTTTCACCTGTTAATAGATAAGATAGAGGGACTCCAAAATAGTCAGCTATTTTTTGAAGTTTTTCTTGCTTGAAGTTCCACCTACCTTGTTTCCATCCAGAAAATGAAGCTGTGGAAATTCCTGTTGCTTTGGCTACTTGGTAAGTAGTCACGCCGTATTTTTGTAACAATTTTTCAAAATACTCGTACATGATAGTTTTCCTTTCTAAAAATAACTATGAAAACTAAAACAAGTACTTGACAAGCTATGAAAACTAATATATACTAAAAACATCTTAGTAATCATAGCTAAGTAGAACTTGCCTATGTTTTGTTTGATAATTTAGCTCGCAACTTAATTATATAAGAAAACATAGCTAGTGTCAATATTAAATTTTATAGAAGGGGGGTGAAAAGGTGTATATAAAGTATGCAGCATTAAGAGACAAAAAGGGTATTACAGATTATAGGGTTTCTAAAGAGACTGGAATATCTACATCCACTTTATCAAATTGGAAACAAGGGAATTATGAACCGAAGCTTGAAAAACTTTTAGTTTTGGCAAAGTATTTTGGAGTATCAGTTGAATATTTTGCAAATGATGCATCCGATGGGAAAGGAGAGTGAGGGTGTGAAAGAGATTTTTAATGCAAAGGAAGCAGCTTATTATATAGGTTGCAGCGCTCAGAAAGTCCGTGAGCGTATGAAGCGCAAGCTTTGGGACCTGGGTGAAGTAATTCCCAAGAGCAAGTTGGGGAACAAAGAGAAGTGTGAGTATAACATCTATCGGTACAAACTGGAAAAGCATATAGGACGGAAACTGGAGGAGGTGGATACCAATGAGCCTAGCAGACATCAGATACATGCCCCTAACTACTGACCCGTCCCGCCAGCGCCGTGACATTATACCGGAGCTTACCCAGGCCAGCATATGGCTGGAGGGTGGGTTACATGAGGCACGTAGGGGCCGAAAGGATGCGGAGCGGATGATAGTGGCCCTAACGGTCATGCTTGCAGTGACAGTTACGCTCCTGGTCCTTACCTGGGCCGGGTACATACCTATAGGAAGGTGGTGAGCACAGTGAGGATATTAATACCTGGAAGCAAGCTGAACTCCCAGGAACAGCTTGAGATGGCAAAATATCTGGTCAAGGCTGGATATGCTGTCAGTATCACCAAAGGAAAAAGCCAGAATGGTAAGGCTGTTTCCTATATTAATTATAACATAGTGGAGGTGCAGGATGAGCAGACGCAGAAACGGGACAAACCGTGCGGCAGCAGCCCTGGGGATTAACAAATACAAGATAGGAGTGAGTAAGAGTGGGGTTATCGTTAGCAGACCAAAGAATAATAGAATCTATGATTGGAAGTACGTTTGGGAGATTGACAGTGATAAAAAGGGCGCCAAATTATAAAGCTGGTGCAACCAGATGGGTATGTAAGTGCTCTTGTGGTAAGGAAATAATAACCTATGGGTCAAACTTACGGACGGGCAAAACTAAAAGCTGTGGTTGTCTGGCCATAGATACCAGGAAGAAAACACCATACAAGCACGGAATGGCTAACAGTAGGCTATATAACATCTGGCATGGAATAAAAAACAGGTGTGAACTTGAAAGTAGTACAGGATACAGGTTGTACGGTGCGAGAGGCATTCATATTTGCGAGGAATGGAAGTCTGAGTTTACAAATTTTTATGATTGGGCAATTTCGCATGGATATACAGATTCCTTGGAGTTGGACAGGATTGACAATGATAAAGGATACTCGCCAGATAATTGTCGGTGGGTAACCCATAAGGAAAACTGTAACAACAGAAGAAATAGTAAAAATAGGCTTACTGGTAGAATGATGTCTGAAAGCAACGGAAAGGCAAGAAAAAGGCCGAGGGAGGTGCGAACTCCAGTCGGCCAGATAAAAAATAACTCTACGGATAATATAGCACAGGACCGGGAGGAAATGCAAGATGGAAGATAAAAGTTATTTCGAACTTTGGACTTTGTTTAAGGTACAGACGGCCAAGAAGGCAACAGAGGCCGCAAGTACGGAAATCCAGGAGCATTATAATCAGGTGCTACAGGATATGGCAATTCTTGAAGGTGAGGTGCTATTGGAAAGATGAAACGGGTAGTGATTGACCGAGCCGAATTAATGGGACGGATTGTTGGGATTGAATCTGGATGCCTTGACAGCAAAGACCGTATGCTAATCAATGAAATCAAGAAAGTGATTCTATCACTCCCAGCAAAGGAGGTGCATGATGGAAAAGCTTAATTTTCGCTTACTACGTGAGGATGAGATAGATTGCCGGATAGCAACGGTATCCCAGAAGGGATTAACCCTGCTGCTGTATAAGGATGCCAGAGTAGACCAAAACATACTTGATGAGACAGTAGGCCCCATGGGGTGGCAGCGGAGACACTGCAGGGATAATGCAAACTGCATTGTATCCATATGGGATGCGGAGAAGGGACTGTGGATTGAGAAAGAGGATACCGGCACAGAAAGCAATACCGAAAAGGAGAAGGGCCTTGCCTCTGACAGTTTTAAGCGGGCCTGCTTTAACTGGGGGATTGGCAGAGAGTTATATACTGCTCCTTTTATCTGGATTAGCAAGGATAACTGTGAAATCTGCGAGAACGGTAAAGACCGCAACGGAAAGACGAAATATAGCAGCTACGACCGCTTTTATGTATCACGTATCGGATATGATGATAACCGCAACATTAATGCGCTGGAAATCAAGAGGCGCAAGAGCAACAAAGTGGTATACAAGCTGGGACAGACTGAGAGTCAGCCGGAGGAACAGGAGTCTAACCTGATTACGGAGGCACATATTAACACACTGTTTTTTGAGTTGCAAAGGACAGGGGTTGGTAAGACCAGAATCCTAAAAAATTATCAGTTGAATGACATCCATGAAATGAATATAGAACAGTTCCGAGATGCAATGAATGTCCTGAAAAAAAAGCCGGATAAGCCTACCACCCCAGACCCTGAGACAATCCCGCCAGATGACCCTGAGTCAGGTCTACCATGGAATTAAGAGGAACAACGTATGGATTGTAAGGGGATGCTAAAAAGTGTCACAAAGGATTGGATTACTGGACGGTTCCTGCTTACGTTTGAAGTTGATAGCGATGTAAGCAGCGACATCAACAAGCTGGCCGATAAGATGTTGACACTTGCCGTCAAAGTCTACAGGAAGAAACGCAGCCTGGACGCAAATGCATATTATTGGCAGCTTATCACAAAACTGGCTGAGGCATCCGGGATAAGCAAAAACCGGGCGCATAATCTCATGCTCCGCCGTTACGGAAAGTTGGAGGAAGTGGACGGCCATCTTATATATGTTGTTGTGCCAGATGATGATGAGGGAGAAAACAAGGCCCTGGAGGCAGAGACATACCACATCAAGCCAACCGGCGAGGTTAAGGTTGCCAGTGACGGAACCCCATTTCGCACATACATCATGTTGCGAGGGTCCAGTACTTACGATACAGATGAGATGAGCTATCTTATTGATGGTCTGGTATCAGAGTGCCAGGAAATGGGGATAGAGACGCTTCCTCCACAGGAGCTGGAACGGATGATGGATATATATGACCAGCATTATAAAAAGAGGGCGAGGGATGGCTAAAAAGTTATGGAGTGTATTCACGTATGATATGGACCACTGTTATTTTACTGGCAGCCCCTATGTGGAGCGACACCATATATTTGAGGGCAGGCAGGGGTACAAGGAAAAGTCAGAGAATAGAGGATTTATCATGCCGTTGAGATATGACCTACATCCCAACGGGGTTAGGTTTAAACGAACCCAGGAAAACAGCACAATTGACCTGCAGCTTAAAAAGATGGCCCAGGAATACTATGAGACACACTATGGGAGCAGGGAAGAATTCCGGCAGGAGTTTGGAAAAAGTTATTTAGATTAGCATTTAATGGCGGTGTGTGACACACAGGTCCAGGTTCGACTCCGGCCGCCGCCAACTTTAAAATTTTCAGAAGGAGGTAAAAATGGAACGATTAACGAAGGTTGATGACCAAGGCAGACTGTTGGCTTATTCCACAAGTGATACTGGATTGCCCGCAATTATCATGAAAGGTAATCCATACCACGAATTAATCGAGAGATTGAAGGCCTATGAGGATACCGGACTGGAGCCGGGAGAGATTATTGACATGGCTATTGGCTATCATGCTGTATGCAAAGCGCTTCATATTAATTTTCATTGTTAGGATTTGAGGAGAATTAGATGGAAAAGTATTACATAGTAACGTCTGACAGTCCAATTTATAAAGAGTACATAGATTATAAGGCCATGTCAGAAAAGGTAAATACTGCGTTTGTGGAGTTCGCAAAGGAGCAAGGTTTTGAAACTCATGAATATTATCAATCGGCAGAGAGGTTGTACATTTGTCCAACGGATGGTGATATTGATAAGTTTGGAAAGTATTTTAAGAAGGATATACCGGGCTTGTTTAAGAAAAATTCTTTACCTGCAAAAGCATGGATTAATAAATGCAAGGCGCTAGGTTTGAAATCACCGCACAAACCTATTTTGTCATTTGAATTTAGGGTATTTGGTCGGACAAGCAGCATACTGTTTATGATAAACAATGTATTGTATGCAAGTTTTAAAGCAGATTGTGATTTTGACAACCTTGCAGGATTTAAAGAGTTAAAGGCAAGCGAATTTTTTAAGGTCATCGAGGAATACGAAGAATCTTTGAAAAAGTAAATTGAAATCAGTATCAATGCCTACGGGCTGATACATACAACGGAAATTAGTACTGGTCAGATTGCTAATATGTCACGATATACTTTCTGACCCTGGGCCGGGACCTATCAAACCTCCTTTACCCGGCCCGAAAGGAGGGATTGACATTGAGATACACAAAAAATTCTGATGTTATCCAATGCGCTGTATACAATGCCCTGGGCGTAGGAAAACAGAATGCCATTAGCAGGGCGGAACTCAGCCGTATAACTGGATATAAGGATAGACGTATCCGTGAGGCGATAGAGGCCATGCGATACAGTAAGGTTATCATTAACCTGGACAATGGTGACGGATATTACATACCTGACTCAACGCTCCAGGGGCGCCATGAAGCCGCTGCCTGGATTGCAAGGCAGGACAGGAGGATACAGTCCATGAAGGCGGCTACAAAGGGCGCTAGGCGGTTCGTGAACGGGGTAAGGAGCAAGGGTATCCCAGGCCAGATAAGTATGTTCGGGACGGGAGGCATGTAGATGGGGAAAGCACAGCGTGAAAAAGGAAAGCGTGGTGAACGGGAACTTGCCAATCTCCTTAAGGACCATGGATATAGCTGCCGTAGGGGGCAACAGTACTGTGGCTCCAACGGGGATGCGGATGTGGTGGGCCTTCCAGGCATACATATTGAGTGCAAAAGAGTTGAGCGCCTTAACATTGAGGATTCCATGAGGCAGGCTGTAGACGACACTGGGGCGGAGATATTACTGTTTGGTGAGGAAATATACCCAGCCGTGTTTCACCGCCGTAATCGTGGCACATGGCTGGTTACAATGCGCCTGGAGGATTGGATAGCATTGTATAAGGAGTGGGAAGCCGGTCGAGACATTGATAGCAGGTGATAGGATGGATGGACATATTAAGCTTTACCGCAAGTTCCTGGACTGGGAATGGTATCAGGACATAAACACGAAGGTTTTATTCATCCATATGCTCTTGAAGGCCAACTGGAAGGATGGAAAATTTATGGGTACAACTATCCCGCGTGGCTCTTTTGTATCATCCATCAAAAACCTTGCATCCGAAACAGGGCTTACGGAAAGGGAGATTAGGACAGGAATTTCCCATCTAAAAACGACAGGCGAAGTGACAAGCAAGGCGACAAACAAATATAGCGTATTTACAATAACAAACTATGACTTGTACCAGTCGGACGACAGGCAAGACGACACCCAGGCGACAGGCGAGCGACATTCTAACGACAAACGAACGACAACAATAGAAGAAAGAAAGAAGGAAATAAAGAAAGAAGATAATATATATAGTGCATCCGGCGACAGGAAGCAGCAGGCATCTGCCTTGTTTGAAACCTTGTGGAAGCTGTACCCACACAAGAAGGGGAAGGGACAGGTATCCGATACCCAGAAGCAGAAGCTCCTGAAAGT
>OBZB01000061.1_pt1 | contig 39116 bp, 31 predicted proteins | sample 1476861 | NCBI WGS metagenome assembly OBZB01 (sample SAMEA2580226, study PRJEB22360) | human gut metagenome | biome: human gut; feature: human-associated habitat; material: faeces | place: Denmark | collected 2008/2010
ATGTAGATGTTCCCCCCGCGCCGCCTCGGGGGGGGGGTTTATCCGGTGCAGAACATCGGCCACTGCGACGTGCTACGCGACGACGACGGCCAGTGGTGGGGCGTCTGCCTTGGCTCCCGGGTCATCGACGGATACAGTTTCATGGGGCGCGAACCATTCGTGTTCCCCGTGACCTGGGAGGACGACTGGCCGGTGCTCGCGCCCGGCGACGGGCTGGTGCCGCGCATCGTCGCGACCGACGGCAACCGGGCGTCCGCCGGTCGCACCGGAGAACACGCCGGAACAGCCGGCAGCGCCCGCTCCGATGCCACCATCGACCCGGGCGATACGCCGGATGCCGCAGCACACGACGATTCATCCGTCGACCGCCCCGCATCGTGGCGCAGCGTGGCCATCGGCGCCGATCACGCCCTGCACACTCCCCTGCAGCCCGATTGGTCATGGGCCAAGGTCACCGAAACGGATTTCTCCGTATTCACCCTTCCCGAATCGACCGGAGAAATCCGCATCCAGCAGAATCAGGGCGTCTACGCCGCACTGCACTTCGACGCCGACACCAGAACCGCAGAGGGCGTCATCCGCAACGGCGGCGACCGGTCGGTCCTCTGGCGCCGGCCCATCGAGGATGGCAAGGCCTATACGATCCGGCTCAACGGCACACGCCTCGAGTTCCGAGATGAGCCAGCCTCCGCCGGAGCAGCAGACGCGCAGCCAACGACCACGGCCGAACCGCCGCTGCGCGTACGCATCGGCGATGCGCCCCATGCCGGAATCGCCGCCGGCGGATACCCCCTGCACCGCGTCAACCCGTGCGTTCCGCCATCAAGCCGATTGATCGCGCAGTGCGACGCCGCGTTCCTCAGCACCGAACGGGCCGGCGGGTATCTGGGCTGCCTGGCCGGGATTCGCCCGCGCTGAGCGCTCCGCCCACATCGGGCGTGGAGACGAAGCAACGGACGATCGCCCCGGGCCCCGGAATGCGTGCTGCCGCGCACGCATTCCGGGGCCCAGAACAACATCAGGCACCGGCCAGCATCCCCCGTCATTAATTCGTTAACAATGTCTGGCTCCCCTCTCTGAGGCTGAGCCGTGAAGCAAACGCCGGAGGCGTTTGCAGGCGAAGGCGAACGACAGCGAGCAGACAAGACTGCGGCCATAAGGCCGTCCTTGATTGCGGACGAGCCGGCCGCGAAGCGGACTGAGGGGAGGACTACCACGAGCGCCTGAATCAAGCCAATTCGCATGCGCCCCCAGTCGGGAACAATGCAGCGTCAAGCATTCGACCGCCCTCCGGCGCTACGCGCCACCTCCCGCCAGCGGGAGGATCAACCACTCAGCCATTTGCAAGACAGACCGCTTGGATACGAAGGTTCGAGTTGTCGGCGCATGGCCAAATAGTGGAACCGGTTGCAACGTGCATATTCATCGTTTTCCACGGCCAAATTGGCACTTATCTCAGCACCCACGCACCGACAACTCGAATCTTTGCTACATTGCGCCCCGACCCATGCCATATCGGGCGGTGCATCACGCCTTCGCCGTGCCATACGCAGCACATCACGAACAGTGTGTAGGCGCAACGCATCTCGCACAGCGCGTTACGGAACACCGCACTATGCGGCGCACCGCATCATATGCGGCGTGCAAGCAATGCATACTGGACTGCGTTCAGCGCCACCACCGAGCCGTGCTTGGCTCCGACCGGCAAACGGTATTCGCTCTGCAGTAGCGGCCGGAACCCGTGCTCGCACGCCAGCCCATCGGATATCAGCGCGATATACCCCCGCTTCGCCCCGGTGTACTCGTCGATCAGCAGCACGACGCGGCCATCGGGCAGCATATAGGCGTCCGGTCCCTCATAACCTCCGCGCAACGCCTCCAACAACCGCTGCGGTATCGTCCGCCACGGCCCGAACACCCCGTCTTCCGACACCTGCTGCAGCACTCCCAATGCGGCCTCGTCCTTGAGAAACCGCATGCACCGGCCATGGTCCAACGGAATGTAGCAGGGGTCGATCACCTTGACCGCATCGCCGTCGAGCAGGAACGGGGCATCAAACGAACGGAAATCGGCGGTCCAGCATGCCCAGAGCCGCTGGCTCCCGTACCGGTCGGACGGCGTGGCGCTCGACCAGTACAGCAGGTAGCGCCGCGTATCCTCATCGAAGAGGGCGCGTGGCGCCCACACGTTGCCGGCCCCGATGCCGGCCGCCACATCGGGCAGCCATGCATCGACGACGCGCATCGCGCCATCCAGACGCCATGCGCAGATCGCCGTGCTGCCCCTGCTGGTCATGCTCGGCCAGTCTATGGTCCCGTCCGCGGCCCGGTACCGCATCGACCACATATCCAGATCCGTGCCGAGCAGCATGAACCCATCCCCATCGGCGTCACGGCACAGGAACGGGTCGCGCACCGCACGGTCGCCGCCCGCGGACACCGCAATCGGCCGACCCTGGTCGGAATCCCTCCAATGCAGCCCGTCACGGCTGATCGCCGCGTACACCTGCTGCCGGTCCTCGCCGGAACCGCTCCCGCTGTAGCCACCCCCTCCGGAGCCGCTCCCACCGGAGGCCTTCCCGCCACGGAAGAAGCAATATACGTACCCGCCGATCAGATGCGGCGGCACCGCGGCGAATTCACTGTGCCATCTCATCCGGCACTCCTTTCGACACATATCTCGGCACCCATTGCCGGCCCCGGTGCCCGTCGCCGAGAAGGTGCACAACCGAGGAAACGCCAATCACCGGCCCCCGCGGAACCGACGCCGCGCACACGAAGCAGCCCTCCACGCGCGGCGACCACCGATCCCGAGAAAACCGACGCCGCACGGAGGCGCAAGTCTCCCCCGCATCGCGCCGAAGCCCAACAAAAAGCGGGCTCCGCGCCACATCAGCGCGAAACCCGCAGTCATTGCCATTCGCGCCGTTCAGCCCTTCACCGAGCCGGCGACCAGACCAGAGACGATCCACTTCTGGCAGAGCACGAAAAAAATGAAGATCGGCACTAGCGCGATCACCGTGGTCGCCATGAAGCTCGGCCAGTCCGTGGCGAACTGCCCGACCGCATTGTAGACCTGCAGGATCACGGTCTTCAGCTCGGCCGAGGAGATGAACACGTTCGGCGTCATGAAGTCGTTCCATGTGCCCATCGTCTGGAACACGACCACCGTTGTCAGGATCGGCCGGATCAGCGGCAGCACGATGGACCAGTAGATGCGCCACGGGCTCGCGCCGTCGATGCGCGCCGCCTCGATGAGCTCGAACGGCAGCGTGCGCATATAGCCGACGATCAGGTAGTAGCAGAACACCGCGCCGCCGAGATACATCACGACCAGACCCTCCAGCGTGTTGACCAGCCCGGCCGAGGCCTCCATGCGGTACAGCGGGATCAGCGTGGCCTGCCCCGGGATCACGAACGCGACCATCAGCAGCACGCCCACGAACGAGGTGAAGAACGACCGCCGCAGGATCATGCCGTAGGCGGCGAGCGAGCCGATCAGCATCTGGAACGCCACGCCGGCGACCGTCACGATGATGGTGTTCGCGAAGCTGCGCACCATCGTCCCCTCGCTGAACGCCGTGGTGTAGTTGTCGAACACCCACTGTCGCGGCAATCCGAGCGGATTGACGGCCATCTCGGTGGTGGTCTTGAAGCTGTTGATCACGATGGAACGCAGCGGGATCGCGCACACCAGCGCCAGCGCGAGCACCACGACGGAACGCAGCGCCGAGCGCGCCGCCTCCCGCTGACTGAGCGTCATGCCCTTGCGGCCGCCGCGCCCGAGGCACTCCCGGCGCGCGGCATACGGAATGTTCAATGCGGAATCAGTCATTATGCGAACCTCTTGGAAATCAGGGACGTGACGCCCATCTGGATGAAGACGACCACGGCCGTGACCGCCGTGAACATGACAGCCAGCGCCGATCCGACGCCATACTGGCCCTGCGAGATGCCCTGCACGATGATCGACTGCGTCACGGTGTTCGTGGAGAACCCCGGGCCGCCCTTGGTCATGGTGAACGGCAGATCGTAGACCTTCAGACCGCCCGACAGCAGCAGGAACGTGGACACGCCGACGCCCGGCACCAGCTGCGGCAGGGTGATGTGGAAGAACTGCTGGCGCGAGTTGGCGCCGTCGACCGCGGCCTGCTCGTACAGATCGCTTGGTATGGACTGCAGATACGCCAGATACAGCGTGGCGTGCCAGCCGACCTGCGCCCACACCGCGATGAAGATCACGCAGAAGCGGGCCATGCCGGTGCTGGCGATCCACGGCTGCGCCGGGATGCCGACATACGACAGGATCGTGTTGGCCAAGCCGGGGTCGGTCGGGGAGAAGATGTACTTCCAGATCATGCCCATGATGGCCAGCGACGGCACCGAGAAAAAGAAGAACAGCGATCGCGCGAAATTGCGCCCGAAAAACTTCTTGTTCAGCGTCACCGCCAGCGGGATGGCCAGCACGGTGATGGCCACGGTGGTGCCCACGGTGTAGATCACCGTGAAACCGAGCCCCTGCAGGATGGAGGGGTCCGAAAACACCTTGGCGTAGTTCTTCAGGCCGACGAAGTGCAGGTCCAGATTGTAGCCGTTGAAATCCGTCAGCGAGTAGTACACGGTCTGCCCTAGCGGAATCGCGTACAGCACGATGAACACGGCGATGATCGGCAGCAGGAACCGAAACGACGTGAAGTCGGCCAGCAGCCCCCGGCTGCGCGAGAAGATGCCGGATCTTCTTCGCGCCTCGATGGCGCCGGCCATCCTTGCCCGTTTCCCCGCCAGGGAAACCGTTACGGTGGATTGCATACTCATGTGCCTTGCTCCTTAACTGCACCCGCGTCTTGTTGGTCTCGCCGCCCCACCCGCGTCATCGGCCCGGCCGCGCGAGACGAACCGCGCGGGTTTGGATATGCGGGCTTAGCCGTACGGGCGTGGCCGTATGGGCCCCGACCGGGCGGGCCCGGCGACGGGCCCGCACACCGCCATCGGCTGCACTTGCGCGGATGGCCGGAATCCTGAGGATTCGCCTTCGTCCAGCTCAACTCCCCATTCAGCTCAGCTCAACTCAGCGAGGCGAGCTTGGCGTCCATGTTCTTGCCGACGTCCTCGACGGAGATCTGGCCCTGGATGAGCTGCTGCAGCAGCGAGACGAGCTGCGGGCCGAACACGTCGGATCCCTTGGTGAACTGGTTGACGACCAGATACAGATTGCCCTTCTGGATGCCGTTCTTGTAGATGTCGTCGAGCGCCGGATCGACCTTGGCTGTGTAGTTCTTGGTATTGACGATGTCGCCCTTCTGCTCGTTGTCGATCTTGAGCGCGGTCTTGCTGGTCAGGAAGGTCAGCAGCTTCTTCGCGGCCTCCAGCTTCTTGCCCGTGAGCTTGGAGTAGATGGTGTAGCCGCCGTTCTCCGAGCCGATGCCCATGCGCTGGCCATTCTTGTATACGGGGAACAGGCTCATGCCGAAGTTGATGCCGGAATCCTTCAGCGTCGGCACCGCCCAGCTGCCCGACAGCATCATCGCCAGTTGGCCGTTGTAGAACTGCGTCTCGATGTCCTGGCCGGACATGCCCACGGTGTCCTTGGTCACCAAGCCCTCGGAATACTGCTTGTACCACTCGGAGATCACCGGGGTGAGCTCCTTTTCGAAGGTGCTCGAGCCGTCGAACACCTTGCGCAGCCCCTCCTTGTCGCCGGTGATGGAGTACTTGCTGCCCAGCAGCGCCTCAAGCGACATCGTGCTGTCCGACATGGCCTCGAGGAACGGCGTGATACCGGCGTCCTTGAGCTTCTTCGACACCTCGAGGAACTCGTCCCAGGTCTGCGGCGGCTCGCTGACCCCGACCTTGGCGAGCAGATCCTTGTTGTACGCCAGCCCCTGCGCCCACGACGCGACCGAGACGCCGTAGACCTTGCCGTTGCGGCTCAGGAATGCCTTGTTGGCGTCGGCCAGATTGTCGATGAACGGCTCGTCGCTCAGGTCCATCGCATAGCCGTTGGCCACCAGCTGGTTGATGTTCTCCGACGTGATGACGAACACGTCGGGGGCCTGATTGCCGACCAGGCGGGTCTGCAGCGTGGAGATGTACTCGCTGGTGGTCGGCGTCGAGGTGAAGTCCAGCGCGATGTCCGGATTCTCCTTCTCGAACTCCTTCACCACCGGGTCCATCAGCGTCGCGTTCTCGTTGGTGTACCAGCTCAGCTTGACCTTGCCGTCCGAGGTGGTCTCGCTGCCGCTGCCGCACGCCGCCAGGGGCAGCATCGTCGCGACCGCCGCGAATGCGGCAACCATCCTCACCGTGTGCTTCGTTACTCTCATTGTTGTTCCTTTCCTGTGAACACATCGTTGTGGTGTTGTGGGTTGTGGTGTTGTGGATTGTGGTGTTGTGGATTGTGGCGTCTTGGTTGGATCCGGGTGCCATCGCGCGGGGACGCCCGCGATGGCGCCGGAGGCGCGATGATCAGGCGGATTCGCCGCAGGCGGCACCCCCTTGCTTGAGGATCATGACATCGAAGGGATGCAGGGTGAGCGGTTCGCCGGCTCGGACGCGCCGCTGGGTGATGAGTTCCGTGGCATCGGCGGGGCAGGCGACATTCACGTCATCCGTCCTGCCGGAGATCAGGAAGGTGTATGAGTCGCCGTTCGGCGAGACCCGCGTGGTGGATTCCACATCCCGGGGCAGGATGCGCCGTTCCAGTTCCAGTCCGTCCGTGGCCGCATCGACCAGCATCGCCATCAACCCGGCGCCCGGCTTGGTGGCCACGTAGTAGCAGGAGCCCTCGCCGAAACGATGTTCGGTCAGCGCCGGCATGCCGGCATAGAACGAGTCGCCGCCGTATGCGCCCAGCACGCGCACGTCGGGATCGGCGTGGATGATGTCGCACAGCGTACGTCCGGTCAGGCCGTCCGCCTTGCGGCAAGCCTCCCGCGCGGAGGCCGGGAGCATCGCCTCGTCGACGATGACGGGGATCGTGCCGTACGGCTCGGCCAGCACGTCCAGCTCCTCCGACCATATGCCCGTCAGATCGCGGAACGGCACGGGAGCTTCGCCCAGATACAGCCGATCCGGAGGTTCCGCCAATCCGCTCATGACGGTGACCACCAGCCGCCCTCCGGCCCGCACGTATGCCCGGAAACGGTCCGCTGTCTGCTGCGAGACGATGTACAAATACGGGGCGACCACCAGATCGTAGCCGGCCAGATCGTCCGACGGGGTGATGACGTCGACCGACAGGCCCGCCTGCCGCAGGCCCGCGTAGTATTCGCGGACCGCATCGTAGTAGTCGTTGATATGGGCATGGCCGTCGGCGTCGTTCATGGCCCACCGCGACTCCCAGTCGAACATGACGGCGACACGGGAGCGGATCCGCGTTCCCAGGATCTCCCGGCCGATGCGCTGCAGTTCCTCGCCCAGCGCGCGGACCTCGCGGAACGTCCGCGGTCGGTCGCTTTCGTCCAACCCGACGACCGCTCCGTGGAACTGCTCGCATCCGCCGCGGCTGCGCTTGAGCTGGAAGAACTGCACGGTGTCGGCGCCATGCGCCAGCGCCTGGTAGCTCTGGCGGCGCATCTGCCCGGACAGTTGCACCGGGTTGAACCAGCACTGCTTGGCGGGTGACTGCTCCATGAGCATGAACGGCTGGCCATGCTTGAGACCGCGCATCATCGCATGCCAGAAGCTGGTGTCGTCGAGCGAATCCTGCAGGCCGACGTAGCAGTCCCAGGACACGACGTCGAGATCGTCGGCCCACTTCGCGTAGTCGTATCGCGCGGCGCGGCCGAAGAAATTCGTCGTGACCGGCGTGGACGGGTCGTGGCGCCGGATGGCGTTCTTTTCCATGACGAATTCCGAAAGCTGGGATTCGCCGAAGAACCGCGCGTAGTCGAGGAACGCCGCGGGCAGCACGGACAGGTTCTCGTCGAAGGCGTCCCCCAGCCGGTTCGGCGGTACGATCTGATCGAACGAAGCGAAGGTATGGCTCCAGAACGCGCTGGTCCACGCCTCGTTGAGGGCCTCGACCGTTCCATAGCGGTTCTTCAGCCAGACGCGGAACGCCGCGGCGCAGTTCGGGCAGTAGCAGAGGTTCTCGTATTCGTTCGATACATGCCACGCGACGATGGACCGGCGCCGGCCGTAACGTTCGGCCAGCCGATCCACAAGGCGCTCGGCGAAACCGCGGAACACCGGGCTGTTCGGGCACGCGTTGTGGCGCTTGCCGTAGGACTGGCGGCGGCCTTCGAAATCGACGCGATTGACCTCCTCGAACCGCTCGGACAGCCACGCCGGCAACGCGGCGGTGGCGGTCGCCAGTTCGATGGCCATGCCGTGGCGCTCGGCGCAGTCGATGACCCGGTCGAGGTGCCCGAAGTCGTACGCATCCTCGGACGGCTGCAGGCCAACCCATCCGAAGACGTTGAGCGTCAGCTCGTTGATGCCGGCCTCGGCGAACAGATCCATGTCGCCGTCCCACGTCGATTCCGGCCATTGCTCGTAGTTGTAGTCGCCGCCGAACAGCATCGCCCCGTCGGCCGATACCGTCACGCCGGACCAGTCTTCCTCGCGATTTGCCCTCTGGTTCATCATGCCTCCATATAACGCCGCCGACCGTCTCACTTCGTTGTCCGATCGAGGTTCTCTCTGATTCATAACGTTATGAATCATTACGTTATGAATCATACGACAGAACGGAAGTCTTGTCAAAATGGAGGTGTCATTGTTGTGAGATCGGGCATGCCGCAGGCACCGCGAACGGTGCTCTGGAGCACCAGGGGAAGAGTCAGGCGCGGATTGCGTTTTTGCCCGGCAAGGGTGGGAGCTCGCCGTCATATCGACGCGCAGGCGCCGATATGGCACCATCGGCTAGTATCCCGCGCCGTTAATTCGTTGAGTAATTCTGGCTCAGCCTCAGCGAGGGGAGCCAGACATTGTTAACGAATTAATGACGCAGGATACTAGGGGCGATGATTGACCATACAGGTCGATACAGGAGAGCGGCACAGGGACCGAGACAGGGATAATACAAGGGACAATACAAGGGACAATACAAGGGACAATACAGGCAGGCCAACCCACACACGCACTGGGATCAATGAACTGCCGGCGCCGATGACGCGCCACCACATGCCGGCGCATCTTCCGCCTCGGGATCAGGATCGGCCCCATACACAGGAAAGCCTACGCGCCGGCAGTGCATCGCATCGGCTTTCTCCAATAACAACGGCCATATTGCACGGAAGCCGGCGTAAACAAGCTTGTTTACGCCGGCTTCCGTGCAATATGGCCGTCACAGCGAATCGATCACGGCATTCGCGCACCACGATCAACCACTACGCCACGATCGGGCTTTGGCCTATTTCGGCCAGCCCTTGGGTGTGTGTTCCAGCGACCAGACGCCCAGCTTGTGCGAGAAGCTGTTCTGCCACTTGGCTTCCAGCTGTTCCGGAGTCAGCCGGTTCTCGGCCGTTTTGAGCCGGTTCATCGCATTGGTGTGCGTATCGTCGAGCAGCCATTTGCGGATCAGGAAGTTCCAGACCATCACCACGGCGGTGGCGATCAGCTTGCCAACGTTCGTGCGCAGCAGGTATTCGGCGTGCTGCGACACATAGGCGTCATGGTTCATGCCGTAGGTGGAGATCCAGATGATCGCGTCGTTCATGAGCAGGCCGACCACCGCCCCGGCCACGAAGATGACGATCTCCATCCAACGGGCCATGTCTTCGCGATGCTTGAACACGAACTTCATGCTCGCCAGATAGTTGAAGATCAGGGAGATGATGAAGGAGATGGTGGCGGCGGACACATTGTGCATGTGGAACAGCCCGACCAGGAGGTTGAGGATACCCCAGTCGATGACAAAGGCAATCACACCGACGATGCCGAATTTCATAAGCTGCGCAATCAGTTTCTTCACGGGAACCCATTTAACACTGCATGGTTGACCCACGGGGCGGTATGACGCCGATTTGCACCGTTCCCTTGCACGCCGCGCCGGGCGTTGGGATACCGGGGAGCGCGCAGCACCTTTGCATTTTTGGGATGGTGAGGGGCGGCGGGAAAAGCGGAAAAGAGCGAGAAGCAGCAAGAAGCGGCAAGAATGATTGCGAGAATGATTACCTCCTCGTCCCCTCACCGAGGCATTCCGCTTAGCCCATACCAGATGCGCCGCACTGAACTCACATCAGCGGGGCATATCTTCTACCCTGCAGAAGCAACAACCTGCTCAGAGGCACGTCAACGGGGCAACACAACGATCTTGCAGAAGTAATACCCCCGCAAAACCAAGAAACCGAAACGAATCCTCCACCCCATAGCACGAATGCCACGCTCAGCACCACCTCAGTGCGGCAAAGCAACCACCCTGCAGAAGCAATACCCCGCCGAGCTACGCAAGCGAAACGAATCCCCTACCCCGCAGAAGACATGCCCCACCCAGCAACACCTCAGCAAAGCCCGACCACTACCCCGTAGTACAACCGACCCGCTCAGCAGCAGCATAGCGAGGCAGAACCACTACTCTGCAGAAGCAATGTCCCGCTGAACCTAATAGCCGAAAAGAATCCCCTACCCCGTAGAAGGCATGCCCCGCATAGCAACGGCCCCGTGAAGCCCGCCTATTACTCCGTAGTACAAGCGACCCCGCTCAAGCATGTCAACGACCCGAAACAACGAGCCTGTCGAAGGAATACTCCGCTCAGAAGCAGCTCAGCGAGGCAAAACCACTACTCCGTAGAAGCAATACCCCGGCAAAGCCACAAAACCGAAGCGAATCCCTACCCCATAGCACGAAAGACCCGCCCAGCAACACCCGCCGCCGCTACCGCTTCAACAGATAGTCGAGCTGCTCCATGACCAGCGGATGCGGCGGACGCTTGGTCCCGGCCGAATCCACAATCAGAGGCCGCAACGTCTCCTGCACGAACGGAATCGCCTGGTCGAACGCCACGCCGCCGGGCAAGGTCATAGGAGACACGATGGCCGCCGTACCGTCCTTGGACGGGTTCAGCAGCACGACCGGCCGCACCTGCAGCATCGGGAATTCCTCGGCAAGCGCGGAAGCGACATCCCCCGGTTCGGCGAGATCGCGGTAGATCCGCTCCGCCTTGTCCTGTCCACGCCGCTTGAGCACCAGCGAGTCCACCTCCTGAGCTCCGGCCGGCTCGCCCGTGAACAGATGATCCGCATCGGCCTGGTACCCATGGGTGTCGAACACCCATAGCACGCCGTCCAGCAGCAGCACGCCGTCCGCGGTGACGTTCGGCATGCCGGGCACCGGCAGCGACCACCACGAATAGCCGCGATTCAGGACATTGCCGTGCACCAGCAGCCGCGCCAAGGTCTTGTCGGACGGGACGCCACGGACATGATCATTGTGTTCCAGCATCGTCTGCGTCAGGGAGAAAAGGTCGTACTCGCCCGGATCGATCGACTCGCGCCACGGCACGATCTCGGAATACCGATTCCCGTTATCGCCGGATGCGTCATATCCAGACACGTATTCCGACGGATTCACCGGGCCGGCGCCCGTCGCGTTCGCGGTCTGTGGCAGCGGATTGTCATAATCCGACCCGACCGGACTGTCGCAGTCGGCACCCTCCGCGGTACGCATCGAAGAACCGTCGGATCGCACCGTCACCGGACCGTCGAAGACGATCGGCTTGGAGGCCGGTTCGGGTTTCGGCGCCGTGGATCGATCGAAGGGAACGCTCGTATCAGCGGGACGATTCCCGGCGGGCGCACTTTTCCCAACACCTACGCCGCTTGCGCCGAAAGCGCCCGGCTCCTGCGCGCCGCCACGCGCGCCGCGCTGCCCGTCCCGACGCCCACCAGCGTTATCACCGGCATATGCGCCGGCTGAGGCACCATTCTGCGAGCCATACGGCATGCGCGCAGCGCCGCTCGCGGCACCGCTCGGCGCCCCACTCGCCGCACCGGACTCGTCATCCGGCGTCCACGGCATCCCCGACGTGCCATCGGCACCGTTCCGTGCTTTGTTCCGCACATTGCCATTCGCGCTCTTGGGCGCCTTCGCCGGCGCCGACTTGGCCACGAACACGCCGATCGCAACGGCGATGATGAACGCCAGCAATCCGTTGAAGTTCAACATCCCCAGCACTACTTCGGCGATGATGAACGCAATGATTCCCCGAACCATATGATCCCTATCTCTCCATGCCTATCGGCTCCACCCAGACCACGCTCGTGGCATCACACCATCCGATGGCAGTACGGGCATTCGACCAAGCCCTCAGTCGGAGTCCACAGCCAAAAATGGTCATTCGGGCACTGCCGATTGACATACGACAGTTCCTTGACGATCCGCAACAGGGTCTCCTTGGTGGCCTGATCGGCCTGCCCGTCGACCAGCGACTGCAGATACCGCGGCGAGGAGCAGTACACATAACGGCGCCAGCGCCTCAGACGCGTGACGAAATTGATGATCGTCACGATCATAGGCACGACCATAATTATCAGGAACATGACGAGATAACAGACCGCCGCGAACTTGGCAATGGACGCCTGATCCGCAGCGGATATCCGAGCACTGTCGCCCACGCTCAGTGCCTTGGTGAACCCGGTTCTAAACGAGGTGAGGAAGAGAAACCGGTAGAATCCCCAGAACGCCGCGACAAACAGCGCCACATACAGCACCGAACCGACGCCGTAGATGATCATCAGCCGCTTGTCGCGCGCATGCGCCCGCTGTTGCACCGTATCGACCGGGCGCACCGCGAAATCGGTGGCCTTGGACTTCTTGCCCGTATTCCGCGCCATCAGCGGACTCCTTCCCGTTTCGGCTGGGATTGCGTATAGGTCACGCCGTTTGCATTGCTCACGGCGTTCCAACTTGCTCCCAGTTTGTCAGCTACGATATCGTTGGCGACCAGCTGGCCGCCGCACCCCAGGCACCGGCGAGACCGACCGGCGAAGCCGATGCTTTGCTTGCCGCAATGCGGGCACAGGAACTTGACGATCGTGCTGTCGCCCCACAGCGCGCGACCATCCATCGCGTGCACCTGCCGAGGGCGTGGACCGGCGGCGGCATTCGCCGGAGTCGTGACCGGAGCGCTTGCCGTCGCCACCGCAACCTTGGGAGCAGGGGCCGCGGAAGGCTGCGACGATCCCGCAATATCGTCCGGTGCGATGCCGTGCGCGATACTGCCGTTCTCCACATATAGGTCGGCAGTCATCGAAACCGGGTTCAAACACGAAGCACATATCACGGCATGCCCCATCGGCAGGACGCACATATTTCCGCAAGCCGGGCAACGCAGCTGTTTGATGCCCGTCGAAGTGATCCCCGAAGCGGCGTGCCAATCCACTGAATGTTGCGTTTCCATGTCGATATGCCGCTGCACGCGCGCGTTCGTGCTCAGACGCAGCTCATACAGCTGCTTCGATTGGTTCCACTCGTCGCGGACCGCGTATACCAGCGCCGCGGCTCCACCGACCGCCACAGCCAAGGAAAAGGCCAGCGAGCCGAAGGAGGCCTGAGACGACGGCACTTCACTCAGCCCGCCCAATCCGGTGGACAGGAGGAACATACCGATGAGCGGCTGCAGGAAATACATCGCTTTGTTCCGGTTGCCCGCCAAGCGACCAAGACCCTTGATCAGCAGCCACACCAAGCCGAGCGGCACGCCGATCAACAGAGCAAGGAAGGCCAGCACCAACACCAGCATGACCAAAAGATTAAGCAGCTCCATCATTGACCGCCGTTTCCACGCTGCGACGACGTGCCGCCCGGCGCTGCACCACCTGACGAAGCCGCATTGACGTAGCTGGTCTGGTCCGTGTGGCTGGTGTGGACGCCGTGGGCGCCCTGGGCGCCATAGGTCTCGTTCAGGCGCGCACCGGTGCGTTGCATCGTCGGATCGTAGCCCATCTCGGTCGCGATGCGACCGGATGCCTGGCTGAAGGTCCGCGAATTATAGGTATCGAAGACATCCTGCGACATCGTCATCGTGACGATCGCACCCAGCACCGTGGCCAGCATGAGGACGGCAAGGGGAAGGAGCGCAGGGCGGATCACCGACATGACGAGACGTAGATCCCCCAGCATCTTCTGGGTCTGGGGGTCAGTCATCTCTTGGGCCATGCCCGGCTGCCGGGACCACCAGTCCATGCCGAACAATACGGCCAAGAACAGCGCCGTCGCGGTCATGCTGAGAATCGTGACGATCCATATGCACGACATCACACGGACGAACAGGCGCTTGGCGAACAGCGCCTTCATCAGAAGCCGCCCTGCTTCGGCACGAAGCGGTTGGCGGATTCCTGCTCCAGCCGCGCGTTCGCCTCATCGTTCTTCTGCTCCGAGAGCGAGGTCAGCAGCGCGACGGCGGCGAGCGCCAGGAACAGCAACAGCGCGACGATCACGGTCAGGCGCCACAGTCCGGTGTTGGAGACGAAGGTGAGCACGATCTGGATCACGTAGTTCACGCCCAGCGCAGCGAAGATCGGCACACGTGTGGTGTAGTCGCTCGGTGGCTTGACCAGCATCGGCACCAGGAACAGCAGGCCGCTGAGCGTGAGCGTCGTGAACGCGATCCAGAACGCGAGCGTGTTCGTGTGCGGGATCAGCAGCATGATGATATCGATGACCACCGTGGCCAGCACGGCGAAAATGGCAGGTTGCTTGTTCTTCATAATGATTCCTTCTTGATAGTGCTTCTCTCGGGGTGGCACGATCGACCGACTCACCTACCGGTTCGACCGACGCATCGGCGCCCGACCGCTCATCTCACCGACCGCTCATCACAGGCGGGAGAGGATCTCCTGCTGCTTGGCGGTGAACTGCTCGTCGGTGATCAGCCCCAGATCGTGCAGCTGCTTGAGCTTGCCGAGCGACTCGACCGGATCGGCCGCAGGGGCCGCAGGGACCGGCTGAGCGGCGGGAGCCGAGGGAACCGAAGCCTCATTCAGGGACGGCAGCGGCACCGTAGGCCGCTCAGCGGGCGCCGAGGCCGCATTCGGAGATGCCAGCGGCACCGTAGGCCGCTGATCCGCGCCCGACTGTCCGGCGGCACCAGCCTGTTCCGTACCGGAACCCTGCTGAGCCGCACCCTGCTGCGCAAGATATGCCTGGATCGCGGCCTGCACCTGATCGGGATCCAGTTGCTGCCCGCCATGCGCGGCCACGAACTGGGCGGCCGCCTGAGCCAGTGACTCCTGATCCGTGCCGGTCGGGGCAGCGACGGCCGCATCAGCGGGGGCTGAAGCCTCCGAAGCCGCCGGGGCCGGCGTCTCGGCTCCGTCAGGAGCCGCGCCCGAGCCAGTCGGAGCCGCTTCTGCCGGCTGACCGGTCGGCGCGGCACCGGCATTCGGCCCGGAGATCGGCGGCGTCACCAGCGACGCGAAGTCGGGGGTACCGGTGGAGGCGAGCGCCGCACCCAGACCGTTGACGATCGCGCCGCCGGCATGCAGACCCACGCCAAGGCCGATCGCGCCGTTCATCAGGTCGGACCCGGTGCCGGTGTTTTCGGCGGCGGCCTGCAGCACGTCCATCGTGCGCGCCTGCTGATAGGTGTACCCGCGCTGCTGCTGGTCGTAGGCGGCGGCGTCGGTGTGCGCCATGGCGCCTTGGGCGTCGAGCTGATCGTCGTACAGCTTGGATTCCGCGGTCGCGGCCCGTTCCTCGACCCTGTTCGCAAGCTTGCTGTACGTAAGATACGCGGCACTGCTCTTGTCTATGGAAATGGCATCGAGCGTGAAATCCAGCAGCTTCAGCCCGTAGCGTTCCTCAAACTCCTTGAACACGCCGTTGACTTCAAGCTGCTTGGCGATGACGTCGCCGATCTGCGCGGTGCTGGCGTCGATCTGGTTGATGGGGATATTGAGTTTGACGAACGACTGCGCGATCATCGTGCGGATGACGCTGTTGAACCGCTGGCTAACCAGACGGGACACATCCTTGCGAGTGACCGCGTCATGCCCGGAGACGAACTGTTCGAAGAACGCCTCCAACCGCTGCTTGTTGCGCTCAATGATCTGCGGATCGTCACTGTCCTCGTAATCCAGCGCCACGGAATAGCGGCCATGAGCGCCGGCAGGGAGGGACAGCCCACTGGAACGCGCGCTGACCATTCCCGGCACGGGGATCTGGATCGGATCGGCGGTGCCCCACTGGATGCCGATCTGGTCCGGCTTGTTGATGAAATACAGCATGGAGGAATACGGGTCCACGCCACCGGTGAACATCTTGGTCACGCCGGTCAGGAACGGTGTGCTTTGGCCGGCGACCTCATGGCGCCCTTCCCGGTACATCTCCGCCACGCGGCCGGACTTGATGAAAATCGCCAGCTGGTGTGGCATCACCTCGAGCTTGGTGCCCGGCTTCAGCGTAGTGTTCGGCTCCTTCCACGCCAGAATATTGGTGGTGTCGCCACCGGAGTAGCGCACGACGTCAATGAGATGCAACGGCATGTTGTGTCCCCCCTTGATTACCCTTGATACCTTCTCCGTTAGGCAATAGTGTACGACGTGTATATCAACGGGGGTATCACGTTTCGCAATATGAGTCGCCGCGTTGCCGTGACGGCGGCTCGGGGGCACCGGGAGCGCTGCCGGGTATCACCTCGGATATTGCCTGCGCGAAAGTGCCGAGCGAGATTAGGATGGTGGTGTAGCCCAATTGGCATCATCCAATCAAGGAGGAATCATGCCCGTCATTCACACCCATGTTTCGGTCAAGACCACGCCCGAGCAGCGCGAGGCGCTGAAGGCCGCGTACGGCAAGGCGATCACCGCGGTTCCCGGCAAGTCCGAAGGCTGGCTGATGTGCCCGTTCGAGGACAACATGCCGATCTACTTCGGCGGCGACGACAGCGCCCCCGCCGCATACGTCGAGGTGAACGTGTTCGGCCGCTCCGTGCCCGGCTCGGCTTGGGAAAAGCTGACCAAGTCGATCATGGCCGCGCTCAGCAGCGAACTCGGCATCCCCGAGAACCGCACGTACATCCGCTACACCGCCACCACCGACTGGGGCTGGAACGGCGGCAACTTCTAGTCCCCCGAGCACTGGCTCCCCTCTCCGAGGGGAGCCAGATATGGCATCGTCCATTTCGTGCTCAGCGCCGCACGCGCAGCGTGACCGACTCGTCCGGCTGCAGCGTGAACGTGTAGGTTCGTCCGTAGACGAAGCCTTGCGCATCCGCCACTCGTGGATCGCTTGGCGTGTCCTTGGTTTCGGCCGGATCAGTCGGATTATAGGCGTGTTCGACGGAGACCCGATAGGCGCCAGGATCGGCCGGCGCGCCATTGCCCGCGTCGAACCGGTAGGCGATATCGGCGGGGCGCGTCGAGGGATTGCGCATCATCACCAGCCCATCCGTGCCATCGAATGCGGAGAACCCGTACGGGCTGCCCAGATCCTCGCCGTTGGTGCGGCTGTCGAGCCGGATCGCCCGGTTCGGCGACCCGCCGAACATCACCGCATGGCGCAGGATATGGTGATTATCCTCCGCCCACCGCAGCGCTTCAGCCAGGATCCGCCACTTGGCCTCGCTCATGAGGCTTGCGGACAGGTACAGCTCCCAGAACGCGGTGCCGCGGCTGGCCTGCGTGATCAGATAGTTCCTGAACTGCGCCTCGTCAGCCGTATCGGCGGTGATGCCGGTGCCGTGCTTGCCGTAAATCGGGTCGTGGTTGTACAGGTGCTCCAGCGGGAACTGGAACTCGTGCCTTCTGATGAAGTCGTAGTATGCGGCGTCCCGGTACGTAAGCTGCCGATCCATCTTGCTGGGGCTCGCCCCCGCGTCGGCCTGATCGTAGCCACATTGCAGCCATACCGAATTCGCCCATTGCAGCAGCCACGGGCTGGGATTGAGATAGCAGGTCAGGGAGATCCACAGATCGATGCCCAGATCGGCCGCATCGGCGCGGGCCTCGCGCATCACGCCGATCCACGCCTCCCACAGATCGGTCACATGGTACATGTGGTGGAATCCGCCGGTCATATGGCGGTTCGCATAACCGGGCACGCCGTCGGCCGCCGGGAACGCGGCGTACTGCTCCTCGTCGGCGAAACCGTCCCACTTCCAGTAATTGATCCGGTAGTCGTGCTGCCAACGCCGCACCATATCCGAGAATTGCGCGGCGTACGTGCGGTCGGCGACGTCGACGGAGCCGCCAGCGCAGGACCCCTTGCCGCTGGCGGTCAGGATGTTCGCGAGGTTCCCGTAGAAATCGTAGCCGCCGCGCGGTCCGATCCATGCGCCGAAATGGCTGGCGGGGCGGCCCGGCGCGGGGCCGGGCCGGGCGCGCCGACCAGAGCCGGCTCGCCAAGGCGCTGGCCGGCCCGAACCCCTGCGGGAACTTGGAGTTGAACGACCAGAATCCGGACGTGTTGCGGCCGGTGCCGGAACAGGCCTCGTCCACGGAAACATCGGTGTCGTTGTAGTTGTTCCACCCGTCGTCCACCACATAGCTGTCAAGCGGCCTTTCGCCGGCCTTGCGCAGATGGTCGGCGACGGCTTGGAACGAGGCGAGGATATTCCTGTCGTCGATCGTCATCATGTTGTCAAGCCAGGAGTTGTATTGGATCCGGAACCTGGTCGGCGTGGCGATGTCGGCGATGTAGCGCAGGAAATCGGCGCGGATGACGGCGTTGTCGCGGCTGCGCGCCGCGCCGAGCACGGTCGGCCACGTGGCATAGACGATGGTCTGCCGGTCATCCGACAGATGCGCCTGGCCGTCGGCGAGCAGCCGCGCGAAGGTCTTGCCGCTGTAATAGCGGATGCGGCCGAGATGGTCGACGATCTGCGTGTCGGTCTGCGGGAACTCTGCGCCGAAAAACATGCCGTCGATGTAGATCGGCTGACCGAGGTTCGACATGTACTGGTCGGTGCCCACCAGCCCGCCCGCGTTGTCCGGAACGGTCCACGTCGTATCCGTGCCGGGAGTGACGGCCAGCGACTCGAGATCGACGCGGTCGATCGACGCGGCATCCCGCTGACCGTACGGCACGGCGATCTCGAGGAACTTGCGCATGTAGTGGTCGCCGTCGGCCATGATGACGTGCTCGCGTATCGTGTAGTCGACCCCGCGGAACCGGTATGGCAGGAACGGGAAGACGACTTCCTTGCCGTGGCGGCCGCCATCCGGATGCGACGGCACGGCGGATTGTCCGCTGCCGCCCGACCGGAGGAGCGCGCGCACGTCACCCGCCGGGCATACGACGTCGCGAACCGACGGCGCACCAGCCAATATCAGGTCGTCGGATGAGAACCCACGCCGTTCACCGGCCACAGGACCCTCCACGCCGTCCGCGTGCTCCGTTGCCGTCCGCGTCGCCATGACGGCGAATTCAACGCTGCTGGCGGACGGGACGAATGCGGTACCGGCGCGCCGGTTGACGATCCGCGCCGTGGACAGCCGCCCGTCGTCCATCGAAAACTCGCGGGCCACCGCCGCATTGCCGATCGTCAATGCGTCGCCGCATTCCACCGTAACGTTATATGCATTATTGGATGGAAGATCACCCATGGCTCCACCAATACCACAATTCGCGGGGGAACACGCTTTTATGGCCATAGTGGGTATGGTGTGCAGCGCGGCTGACGCTACGCCGGCGTCCACCACCAGTTTTATTACATAGATAGTTAATCGATTCCTACACTCATGCCGTGTTCACGGGTTTTCGCGGACACCATGCAACGAGCAGAGGGAATCAAGCATGTACAGACATCATGGCGCAGCGTTGGCCGCGGCGCTCTCGGCGGTTATGCTGTTGGCGGGCTGCGGAACCAGCGGAACCAACGCCGGCGCGGGCAACTCGGGCAAAGACATCATTTCGGTGTACGGCAGCGAGCCGGCGCATCCGTTGTTCCCGGGCAACACCACCGAATCGGGCGGCGGATGGGTGGTCGACGAGCTGTTCGCCGGCCTGGTGACGTACGAGGACGACAAGCTGCAGGAGAACGGCGTCGATCCCAAGGCGACGCTGTCGGGGCTCAAGGCCGTCGACGACAAGACCATCGACGTGCGCATGAGCCAGCCGGACTCCGCCTTCCCCGTCAAGATGGGCAGCCACGCATTCATGCCGCTGCCCGAGTCGGCGTTCAAGGATCCGAAGACCTTCGGCGAGCACCCGGTCGGCAACGGCCCCTATAAGTTCGAGTCCTGGACCCATAACAGCAGCATCGTCTGACGAAGAACCCCGATTACCACGGCAACCGGGTCCCGAAGAACGACGGGCTGACCTTCAAGATCTACACGTCCCCGGAATCGGCGTTCGCCGATCTCAAGAGCGGCAATCTCGACTTCACATCCATGATTCCGGCGTCCTCGCGAGGCAGTTTCCTGACCGACAAGTCGATCAAGGCATACAACATGCCCGGCGGCGGCACCCTGACCATCGCCGTCCCCGAGAATCTCAAGCATTTCGGGCAGAACGAGGAAGGATCGCTGCGCAGGCAGGCGATCTCGATGGCCGTCGACCGCAAGCTCATCGCCAAGAAGATCTTCAACGACACGGTGTCTCCGGCCGTGGACTTCCTGGCCAAGCCGATCAACGGGTATTCCACCGACATCAAAGGCAACGACGCGCTCAGCTTCAACGCCGCCAAGGCCAAGGAACTGTGGGCCAAGGCCAACGCCATCTCCCCGTGGAACGGCGATTTCAGGATCGCCTACAACGCCGACGGCGGGCACAAGGCATGGGTCGACGCGGTGAGCAACTCGATCAAGAACACGCTGGGCATCTCCGCCCAAGGCTCGCCGATGGCCACGGCCTCCGAGTTCGCCTCGGATGTCGACGCCGGCAAGATGACCACCGCCTTCCGCTCCGGCTGGGGCCCCGATTACCCGTCGCCGGACAACTATCTTGTGCAGCTGTTCGCCTCCAGCTCCGCGGACGGCAAGGGCGCCAACATCGTCAACTACAAGAACCCGGCGTTCGACGCGCTGATGGACAAGGCGCTGTCGGCGTCGTCCTCGAATTCCGCCAACGACTACTACCACCAGGGCGAGGCGCTGCTCATGCAGGACCTGCCCCAGATTCCGCTGTGGAACGAGAACGGCACCTCGGCAAGCACCCTTGATGTTTCCGGTGTGAAATTCAATTACTCGGGCGTCCCGATCATGACTTCGATCACCAAGAAGTAGATCGCGTAGCGGCAATTCTGGCTGGGTATGACCTTTGGCCATACCCAGTTTTTTTGTTGCCAGTATCCCGCGTCGTGAGTTCGTGTACTATGCTCCCCTCAGAGAGGGGAGCTCCGTCATTCGCTCAACCGGTGCACCACATCTACCGCACCGAGCGGACGCCCTGCGCGTTCAGGGCCTCGAATACGGCGATCACCGCATCGTTGGCTTCCTTGCTGCCGATGGTGATGCGCAGACCCTCCCCCGGCGTCACGCGCACGGAGATCTTCGCCTCGTCGAATGCCTGTGCGGCCTGAGCCGTCTGTTCGCGCAGCGGCACCCAGAAGAAATTGCCCTCCGGCTCCGGAAGGAACCAGCCCATCGCGCGGATGGCATCGACCACCCGGCCACGCTCGGCCACTATGGCGCGCACGCGCTCGTCCAACTCGTCCTGCGCGTCCATGGACGCCACGGCGGCGACCTGCGCCATGTCAGTCACACTGAACGGCAGACGCGCCTTCATCATCTCCGAGATGACGTCCTCGTGCGCGATGCAGTATCCGATGCGCAGTCCGGCCAATCCATACGCCTTGGAGAAGGTGTGCGCCACCGCGACGTTCGGGTGCGCGTCGAACAGGTCCATGGCCACGGAGGCGTCCGGATCGGTGTTGAACTGGAAATACGCCTCGTCGAACAGCACGATCAGGTCGTCCGGCACGCCCTCGATCAGGCGCTCGGCCTCCTCCTTGGAAACGCTGGTCGACGTCGGGTTGTTCGGGTTGTTGACGATCATCAGTCGCGTTCTGGGCGTCACCGCGGCGATCAGCGCATCGATGTCGTGGCGCAGATCCTTCGTCAGCGGCACTTCCACCGGCGTGGCGCCGGCGCACGCAGTCATCACCGGGTAGCCCTGGAACGACGGCCACGGGAACACCACCTCGTCGCCCGGCCCGGCGAGCGCCTCGATCAGCTGCTTGATGTTCTCGCCCGACCCGTTGCCCAGAATCACGTTATCGGCGCCGACGCCGTACTTGTCGGCGATCCGTTCCACGATCCGCCAGCCGCGCATGTCGGGGTACCGATTCAGCGTGCCCAGCGTCTGCTCCTCGATGGCCTTGACGACGGACGGCAGCGGCCCGAACGGGTTCTCGTTGCTGGACAGTTTCAGCGACTGGCTCTGCGAGGGAGCCGGCTTGCCCTGCTTGTACACCTTCATGCTGCCCAGATCAGCCCTGCGCCTGAATTCCATGATCATTCCCTTTCCGGTGCGGGGCAGCTCGACGCCCCGCGCACTATTGCTTCCGTTGTTGTTGGTATTCCGGTTATTCCCGTTCGGTTTCGCGCCGAACGGATTGATCGAACCGATCGCCATCGGCCGCCCGCGCGGACGGCGGCGACCCCCGATCAGATGCCCTCGTGGATCAGCGCCCACGGCGACGGAAACTCGCCGACCCGGACCTCGATGAGCACCGGCTCGTGCGCGGCGGTCTCCTCGCGCATCACGGCCGCCAACTCGTCGGCCCCGGTCACCCGGCGCCCCTTAATGCCGTACGCTTCGGCGAGCGTCATGTAGTCCGGGTCCTTGAGGTCCGACGCGAAGAACCGGCCGCCGTACGTGTTCTTCTGGATGCGGTGCACATTGCCGAAATACCCGTCGTTGAACACGATGGCGATAAGCGGCAGTTCGTATTTCGCCATGGTCGACAGTTCCTGCATCGTCCATGCGAACCCGCCGTCGCCGCTGATCGACACCACGGTGCGGTCCATATCCGCCGCCTGGGCGCCCAGCGCGGTGGAGAACCCGTATCCGAGCGTGCCCTCGTATCCCGGGTTGATGTAGGTTTCCGGAGCATACGCCGGGTAGCAGATGCCGGACACGTACCCGATCTGAGTGAGTTCCGTCACGTACACGGCATCGTCGGGGATGTTGCCGCGGATCGCGTTCATGTACGCCAGTTGGGGTCTGACCGCCTCCAGCGAGTCCGCCACGAAATCGCGGGCGGCCTTGAACTCCTCGTCGCGTGCCGCCGGGCGGTATCCTTCCATCAGCGCGGTGAGCCGTTCGAGCGCGTATTTCGCGTCGCTGTGCACGGCGAGCGCCGGCTTGCGCGGCGCGCCGAGGTCGGCTTCATCGACGTTGATGCAGATGTACGGCGTGCCGGCCGTGTTCAAGGGCCCGCCGATACTGCCGAGGCACCGGCTGCCGACCGACACGATCAGATCGGCGGATTCGCGCAGCTTGCGGAAGGCCAGCGGATCGAACGCGAGCGGATCGCGCGCGTCGATCGCGCCGCGCGCATCCTCGGTGACCACCACGGGGGCGTTCAGCAGATGCGCCAGATCGGTGAGCGCCTGGCTCGCGTGGGCGCCGCGCACGCCGGACCCGGCGTAGAGCAGCGGCCTCGCGCTGGCGGCGATCATATCGGCCGCGCGGCGCAGCGTATCCTCGGCCGGTTTGACGGCCTCCCCCGAAACATACGGGGCAATGGCAAGATCCGGCGGGATCGGCGCGGCCAGCACGTCCGGCGGAACCTCCAGCACCACTGGGCGCGGGCGACCCGAACGCAGCTGCCGGAACGCCTCCTCCACCAGCGAGGGGATCTGCTCGGCCGACGTGGCGCAGGCCGACCACTTGCTCAGATGGTGGATGATACCGCTCTGGTCGGGGATCTCGTGGAGCACTCCCTCGCCTTTGCCGATCTTGTCGGTGGCGATTTGCCCCGCGATGAGCAGCACGCGGGAATTCGTCGCGTACGCCGTGGCGAGCCCCGCGAGCGCGTTGAGCAGCCCCGGGCCCGGCACCACCATGCCGACGCCCTCCTTGCCGGTGCTGCGCGCATAGCCGTCGGCCATATACGTCACGGCCTGCTCGTTGCGCGCGCAGATGAACCTGATGCGGTCGCGGCGGTAGTACAGCGCGTCGCATGCGGCGTCCAGCTGGATGCCCGGAATGCCGAACATCGTCGTCACGCCCTGCGCTATCAGTGCTTCCGCCAAGGCATCGCCACCGGTGGTGAATCGCGTCATTGCCAATACTCCAATCTGTTCAGTTCTATTCGGTTTTGCCGTTTGTTTGTTCGTTGTCGGTTGTCCGTATGCGTTGCGCGCGGCGGGATGAACCGCCGCGCAGGGGCGGGGGCGCCTGACACGCGCGGCCGGGATTCGCCAGCCGCGCGCCCCCGCTCACCGCTTGGTCAGATCCTCGTAGACCGGGCGGCCGTCGTAGGTGAAGCCGACGCCCTTGACCTGCGGCGTGGTCACCGCGGTGTCGTTCGCCATCCACAGCGGGATCGCCGGCAGATCCTGGAACAGGATCTCCTCGCTCTGCCGGTACAGCTCGTCGGCCTTGCCCGTATCCGGGGTCTCGTACGCCTGCTGGATCAGCGAGTCGAACTGCGGGTTGACGTAGTCGCCGTCGTTGCGGCCCTTGCCGAAGGCGTACTGGGAGTCGTACAGCTGGGCCAGGTAGTTCGCCGAGGACGGGTAGTCGGGAGCCCATCCGCCGCGGAACGCGCCGGTGAACTTGCGCTGGTCGCGCGCCTCGCCGAATTCGCTGGAGGTCGGCACCGGAGCGCCCTTCGCGTTGATGCCCAAGGCGTTCTTGATGTTGTTGCAGACCGCGTCGACCCAATTCTGGTAGTTGCCGTCCGCGTTGTAGGCGATGGTGAACTCGCCGCTCCACGGGGAGATCGCGTCGGCCTGGGCCCACAGCTTCCTGGCTTCGCCGGGGTTATACTGCAGCACCTCGTTGCCCTTGACGTTCTTGGAGTACGCGGACACCGACGGCGACAGGAAGTCGGTGGCGACGGTGGCGGTGCCGTGGTAGATCTTCTCGGTGATGTTCTTGCGGTCGATCACCATGGAGATGGCCTTGCGGCGCAGATGGCCCTCCTCGTCATTGCCGAAGTGCTTCATACTCTGCGGAATGATCAGCGTGCTGATGTTGGAGCCGGTCTTGTTGTACGCCTTGATGCTCTTCACTTTCTCGAACGAGCCCATGGCCTCGTCCGGGATGCTCGACAGCAGGTCGAGGTTGCCGCCCTGCACGTCCGAATACGCCGCGGTGGTCTGGCTGTAGACCCTGAAATCGATGCCGTCGTTCTTCACCTTGCGCACGCCCGTGTATTCCGGGTTCTTCACCAGCGTGATGCTCTGGTTGTGCTTCCACGATTCCAGCTTGTATGGCCCGTTGCCGACCGGCTTTTCGCCGAACGCCTTCGGGTCCTTGTAGAACGACTCCGGCAGCGGCATGAACGCGCAGAAGCTCAGCTCCGAGGGGAACACGGAATCCGGGGACGACATGTTGATCACGAAGGTGTGGTCGTCCTTGACCTCAAGGCCGGAAAGCTGGGCGTTCGGGTCGCCCTTCTCGTTCTGCAGATCGCCGTAGCCCTTGATGTTCGAGAAGAAGGACGCCGTGATCAGGCCGTTGGCCGCGTTCGCCGTGTAGCTCCACGCCTTGGTGAAGGACTCGGACGTCACCGGCGTGCCGTCCGAGAATTTCCACCCGTCCTTGAGCTTCACGGTGTACTGCGTGGCGTCCGCGTTGGGGGTGATGGATTCGGCGACCTCGTTGACGGTCTTGTGGTCCGCGCCGTTCGCCGACACCAGCCCGGAGAACAGCTCGAAGATGATCGGCATGCCGCCCGGCTCATAGGTGTCGCCCGGGATGAGCGGCTTCTGCGGCTCCGAGCCGCTCACGCTGATGACGTTGTCCTGCATCTCCTGGGCCTGCGCCGAACCGCAGGCCGCCGTGCCGGTCAGCATGGCGCATACCGCGATGGCGCCAGCCGCCGTTTTCAGCGCTTTGGCGATGTTTCCAAACCATATGCGACTCATAATCCCTCTCCTCTGCTCATGCCGCCCGCGCACCTTGGCGGCGCCCTGACGGCCCGACGCGAATGCCGCCCGAATCGCTTCGGGTTTCCTTCAGCGTTGACCGCCAACCTATGCGCGTCGTGTTTCCTTCCCCGCCATCGTGGATTGCGGGCGCATTTCCTCAAGGAAACCGGCGTGATGCGCCGTATTCTTCCCGTAACCGTCAGGAAATCACCGCGTGGGATAACGGGCGCGTACGTGGGCGCGGGCGCGCGATGAGCAAGGCGGGCCGGCATCCCGCATCATCAATTTGTTTACTCTGTCTGGTTCCCCTCTCTGAGGGGAGCTGTCGGCGAAGCCGACTGAGGGGGAGATCACACGAATCGGCTTGATATCAGGCGTTCGCGGTATTCCTCCCCTCAGACCGCTTCTCGGCCGGCTCTCCTCGCCAAAGGGAGCCAGACACAGGCAAGGACAGGTGATCCCCTTATGAAAACCGTCATACTCCGCGGCCCTTACGACGTCGCCGTCGAAGACCGGCCGATGCCGGAGATCACGCAGCCGACCGATGCGATCATCCGCATCGTCCGCAGCTGCGTCTGCGGGTCCGACCTGTGGTGCTACCGGGGGCTGTCCCCCTACACGGTGGGCGACGGTCTCGGGCACGAGTGCATCGGCATCGTCGAACAGGTCGGACCGTCGGTTGCCTCCGTGCATGGAGGGGAACTGGTGATCTGCCCGTTCTCGTTCAGCTGCGGCGCCTGCGCGAACTGCCGCAACGGCTTCGAATCGAACTGCGGCGCAGGCGGCTGCTTCGGCGGCCCCGATGGATTGGCGGCCCAAGCCGAATACCTCCGCGTGCCCTACGCCGATGGCACGCTGGTCACGGTCGCCGAATCGCCGACAAGGGAGCATTACCCGGACAAGCTGCTCGCCGCGCTGACCACCCTGAGCGATGTGATGAGCACCGGGTTCCACGCGGCGGTCAGCGCCGGGGTCGGGCAAGGGGACACGGTCGTGGTCGTCGGCGACGGCGCCGTGGGATTGATTGGCGTGCTGGCGTGCGATATGCGGGGAGCCGCGCGCATCATCGCGCTCAGCGGCCATGAGGACCGGCAGCGTCTGGCCGTATCGTTCGGCGCGACCGACATCGTGGCGTCCCGCGGGAGCAATGCCGTCCGCGACGTCATGGCCCTGACCGACGGCGTCGGAGCCGACGCCGTGCTGGAATGCGTGGGATCCAAGCAGTCCACCGAAACAGCACTCGCCGTGGCCAGACCGGGATCGACCGTCGGCCGCGTCGGGCTCCCCCACGGCGCGGAACTGACGGCCGCGAGCACGTTCTTCCGCAATGTCGGCGTGCGCGGCGGCATCGCGCCGGCGCACCGGTATGCCAAGGACCTGATCCCGGCGGTGATGTCCGGGCGGATCCACCCCGAACGCGTCTTCACCGTGACCACCGGCCTCGCCAACGCGCCGGACGCCTACCGGATGATGGACCAGCGCACCACCGTCAAAGCGCTGCTCAAGGTCAGCGAGATCTAGCGGGATCCAGTGATCTGGCATACATATCAGGCTCCCCTCCCTGAGGTTAAGCCGTGAAGCAAACGCCGGAGTCGTTTGTAGGTGAAGACGAACGACAGTGAACAGATAAGACTGCGGCCGTAAGACCGTCCTTGATTGCGGACGAGCTGTCCGCGCAGCGGACTGAGGGGAGCCCGAACGAAGAAATCTTGATTATCAGATATCCGGAACGGCGCTCCCCAGTCACCATGCGATCCAGGTGTGTGCCGCTGTGTGCATTCGCCCGCATCAGCGCACACCCCCAACCATTCCCTTCAAACAGCTCAGAGATGGCGCAGATCGTTGGCGCTGCGCAGCACATTGCCAGCGGCAAAGAGCGAGGGCTCATCCACCTTCGGCGAATCGATGCGCCAGACAAGGCTCTCGCCCGGTAGCAGATCAACCATTCCGTCGTTTACGCCTGCTTCAGGGTGCACCTTATCTGCCATGCAAAACAGGTCACGCACGTAGGACCGTGCCGTTACGTGCAGCAGATAACCCTGTTCCCCGGATTCCACACGGGCATCAAACGCATCCGCGCACAGGCGCTGGCCGATGACATCGACCGGGTTATACACCGCCCGAGAGAATCCTTCGGAAGTCTCGGCGACGATGATCTCATCTGCAGCGTCACCGAAATCGGCGATCTCGCCAGGCAATTCCAGATGCGCCGACTGATGAGCGGAAACCAAGCATCGCATCGTTGTCTCCGCCAAGACGCTGCCGTCCAGTTTCATGCGCCGGACCGTCCATTCAGTGTCATAATCCGCCATACCATCGTTGATGACGTGCAGTATCAGCCGATCCGGACCGGGAACGATGCCCGGCCACGCGGTAGCGCGCCGACTGGCGGACACCCCCGGACGGATGGTGGCGAAGCGCGGGGCAAATGTCTGTCGGGAGACATACCACAACGGCTTGCGATGTCCGTCATAATCGACTGCGGCCCATGAAATGACGGGCCAGTCATCATTGATCTGCCAGATCAGAATGCCGTCATTCACTGGTTCCAGCGAACGCATGTGTTCGACGGCGAACCGCACGGCCTGCGCCTGCTGCAGCTGCGCCGCCCAGTGCCAGTCCTCGATGTCATTCCACTGATCGGTATCGATGAGCCATCGTCGCCAACCCTGCTCATCTGGCGTCATATCGTCGAATGAGCCCGGAGTCAGGTGAGACCGCATGCCTCGGGCGATTTTGATGTTCCCCAAGACCGCTTTCTGATGAGCGAGCATCTGAGGGGAGAACGGATCCATTGGAACGTCATGTACCACCCTCGTCAGCGTGCTGAAGGCCGGAGGGCCCTGATAGCCGAACTCGTCGGCAAATCGCGGGGTATAGTCGGCATACTTGCGATAGTCGGCGCTATTCCACACATCCCAGATATGGATGGTGCCGTCGACGTCCGACGACTGCGCGGCGTGTTTGTTGAAACTCATCGGAGAACTGGGCAGATAGATCCTCGTCGGGTCGAGCCGTTCCAGCAGACCGGGAATGATCGTGTCATAGTACAGATCGCCCCACGGCTTTTCGCGACCGCCATACCGGTCGGGTTCGCGGTCATCGTCGCGCAATCCGGATCGGTATTCATCCCATTGCGCATAGGCGACGTAGTTCTCATTGGAACCGTTCCACACCGCCAAGCTCGCATGCGGGCTCAGACGGATGATCTGTTCACGCGCTTCGGCTTCCACCTGAGCGACCATGTCGGGCTCCTGAGGATACATGGCGCATGCGAACATGAAATCCTGCCAGATGAGGATGCCCTGCTCATCGGCCAGATCATACAACGTATCGGACTCGTAGATGCCGCCGCCCCACACACGCAGCATGTTCGAATTGGATTCCGCCACATCACGCATCAGTCTCCGGTAATCGCCGTCAGTCACTTGGGAGACAAAGGCGGAAGCGGGGATCCAGTTGTAGCCGCGCGCATGGATCGGCTGCCCGTTGACGACCAGCCTGAACGGCCGGCCGACCGAATCGATCGCGGTATCGGCGGTGATGGTGCGGAATCCGATCCGCCCATGCCATCCGATGCCACCGAAAACCGGAGTGCCGTCACCGTTCACGGGAGTCACGTCCACGTCGTACAACGGGTGCTCCCCATATCCGGCCGGCCACCACAACTCGGGATGCTCCACCGTGATCTCGACGTCGAACGCGGATCGATCCGACGGTACGGCAACATTGCGGCTGAGGCTCAGGTCTCCGCGCGTCACGGTAACCGACAACGTAATGTCATGATCTCCGCCATGCGGGTGAAGCATGTCCCGGACGCGTCCTGCCCCTTCACGCTCCACAGTCCCGAACACTTGCAGCACGCCGCGACCCTGATCGTCGACCCGCGCCAGCGGGCGGACCTCATGCACACGCGCGACCGACCAAGATTCGATACGAATCGGACGCCACAGACCAGATCCGGGCACGGCGATGCCCCAATCCCAGCCGAAGCCATAGGCCGGCTTGCGAATCTGGTTGAACGCGAACCGCTCCGCATGCGGATAGTATCCGCGCCGGTGTTCGAGCTCGTCAGAGGCCCGAACCGGTGAGGTGAACTGCACGACCAGAATGTTCTCCCCCTCGACCAACAGGTTGCGCACATCCCAGCGGTAGGCGAGGAAGGCGTTTCCCACCGCATCAACCCGCCGCCCATTCAGAACGACCGAAGCCAGCGTATCCACTCCCAAGGCGACCAGATCATGGCGCGAGCGTCCATTGTCATGCCAGTCGAACCGGCACTCATATCGCCAGTCCACGTCGCCCACCCACAGTGTCGACGCCTCGTTGTCCGCATCGAACGGATCGGCGATCAGCCCCGCACGCAACAGGTCCACAGAGGCTTCGCCGGGGACCGTGGCGGGGATACCGTTCGTCAGTCGCTTCCTCAGCTCCTCCGGCGCCGACTCGGGATTGTCGGCAGTGAGCGTCCATCCGGAATCGAGGGTCAGGAAAGTCATGTCATCAGGGATCATCTTCGTTCCTTTGCATTCATGTATATGTTTGTTTCCAAAAAGGCCGGCATCGACGGAACGCCGAGCCGGCCCGAATCGCACGACGCGATCACGCTGTCATGCTTTTGACAGACTGCCAACCTTCGCCACGCTGGAGCGCGGGTTGAAGCCTTTCTTGCGCATGGCGCGGGCGAGCTCACCGGCACTGCGCAAACGCGGATTGACGTATTCGTCGATGCCGAAGTTGATAAGCGACAACGCCATACCGAGAACCGCGATGCATAGGCCGGCGGGGATATACCACCACCAGTAGTTAGGGAACGCACCGTTCTGCTGCGCCCAATAGAGCACGGTGCCCCAATTGAGATTGGTGATGGGAATCACGCCAACGAACGCCAACGTGGTCAGGTTGAGAATGGCCGCGTTCACGGTGCCGACAAAGCTCGAAGCGATGATCGACATCAGATTCGGCAACATCTCCACACAGATAATGCGCCAGATCGGTTCGCCGTTGGCCTTGGACGCTTGGACGAAATCGCGGTTCTTCAGCGACAAGGTTTGTGCCCGCAGAACGCGCGCTCCCCATGCCCATCCGGTAACCGCCAGTACGGCGGCGATCAGGAGGATACTCGGATTATCGAACTGGGACGCCACGATGATGAGCAGCGGCAGCTGCGGGATCACCAGGAACACGTTGCTCAGAGCCGACAACGAATCGCCTTTCCACCCGCCGACATACCCGGCGGTGACTCCGATCAGCACCGACACGCAGGTGGCCAGCACTCCGACGGTCAAGCCGACGACCAGCACGCCTCTGGTGCCCCAGACGATCTGGGAGAAGACGTCCTCGCCCATGTGGGTGGTTCCGAGCCAGTGCTTTCCACTCGGCGGTTGCAACAGCGCCGTGTAATCCTTTTGCAGCGGATCGTAGGGGGCGATGATCGGAGCGAAGATGGCGATCAGCGCAAAGAACAGCATGATGCACAGACCGGTGATCGATTTCGGATTGCGGAACATCGCAAAGGAATGCACCAATCGGCCCATGATGTGTTTGAGTTGCCGATTGCGCCGTGATGCTAGCGCATCGGTGGACTTGTGTGTTGCGGTCTTGTTCATGATCGTTACTCCTCCGATTGCCTGGTGCGAGGATCAAGGATGGCGTACGCCACATCGGCGAGAATATTCGCGACGAGCACCGTCAGGGTGATGATCAGGAACAGACCTTGCATCAACGGGTAATCCTTCGCATTCGTCGCGTCGAGCAGTAGCTTGCCGACGCCGGGGTAGGAAAAGACCAGCTCCATGACCAGCGTGCCGCCGACGATGAAGCCGAGTGACATCGCAAAGCTCTGTAGCTGCGGCAATACGGCATTACGGGCCGCATACGCCAGCATGACGCGTTTAGGAGCCAGACCTTTCGCCTCGGCCACAGTGATGTAGTCCTCGTCAAGCACGGTGACCATCTGATTACGCATGCCAAGGATCCATCCGCCCAGAGAGGACAGCACGATGGTCACGATGGGCAGGAACCCATGAGAAATGATCTGCCCAATGAAGTCCAGCGACAGATTCGGCACCGTTCCCTTGTCATAGGCGTGCGACGCCGGGAACCATCCGAGCGTATTGGAGAAGACGGACACGATGATCAGGCCCATCCAGAAGTACGGCACTGCGGACAGGAATGTGGTGACCGGCACGATTGCGTCAGCCTTGCTGCCACGCTTCCAACCGATGTAGGCGCCTCCGAGCGTGCCGATGGCAAAGGAGATGATCGTGGCGATGCCGACCAAGCCGATGGTCCACGGCAGCGCATTGCCGATGACCTCGGTGACCGGAGCCAGACCCTTCGAGAAGGATTCACCAAGATCGCCCTTGAACAACAGCACCCAATAGTCGCCGTATTGCTGCAGCAGAGTCTTGTTCTCGTCCAACCCGAACAACGTCTTCAGCGAGTCAATCGCATCCGGGCTGATCTGCCCCTGATGCTGGTTGATATATGCGGTGACGGGGTCGCCCTTGAGCATACGCGGCAAGAAGAAGTTGACGGTGATGGCCGCCCATGCGGTAAAGATATAGAATATCGTTTTCCTGATTGCGTACCTCATGATCGCACCCCTTCCTTGCCTCGCTCCTCAGCCTCGAGACGCTCGAAGAACCGTTTCGGATTCGGCGACGCATCGCGAAGATTTCTGGTGTACTCCTGCTTGGGATGGAGGATGACATCATCCGACGGCCCTCGTTCAACGATCACACCATGGTTGAGCACGATAAGCTCCTGACTGAAGTACCTCGCGGTCGCCAGATCATGCGTGATATACAGCACGCCGAGATTGTCCTCTTTCTGCAGATCCGCCAGCAGGTTGAGCACGCCGAGGCGCAGGGACACATCGAGCATGGAAACCGGCTCGTCGGCTACGAGCAGACGGGGCCTTGACGCCAAGGCCCTGGCGATGGCCACGCGCTGCCGCTGGCCACCGGACAACTCATGCGGCCGCCGATCAATGACCGCATCGGGGTCAAGACGCACACGATCAAGTAGACGCCGGACCTCACCGTCCACCTCATCCTTGGGCACGACATGGTCAAGCAGCAGAGGACGTTCCAGATGATGACGAATCGTATGATATGGATTCAGCGAAGCGAATGGGTCCTGAAATACCATACGCAGGATCTGTCGGTAGGAGCGCAGATCCCTCCCGGACCGGGGTATCGGCTTGCCGTCCAGCAGGACCTTGCCGGAGGTTGGCGTCTCTAACTGTGTCAGAATCTTCGCAATGGTGGATTTCCCGGAACCAGACTGGCCTACCAGCCCGATAATCTGACCGGATTGCAGCTCGAAGTTCACGTCGTCAAGCGCCAGAAAATCGCCTTTCCCTCGCACATGGTATTTTTTGGACACATGCTGGAGCTCGAGCTTCCAGATATGCTCCCGGTCGGCGCGATCGTGTAGTTCGCTCATTCGCGCTCGCCTCCTTCCCCGTCGGGACTGTCATTGTCAAGACCGGCCGTGCCATACGAAAATTCGCTGCGGTCACCGGTCAAGCTCGGGAACGAACTGAGCAGTCGCTTGGTGTAGTCCTGCTGCGGATGGAAATAAATGTTGCGGGCCGTATTGGTCTCGATGATCCGTCCGTGACGCATGATGGCGATGCGATCAGAGATCTCCAACAGCAGTGGTAGATCATGGGTGATGAAGATGACCGAGAATCCGAATTTATGCCGTAGCTCGGTGATCTGCGTCAGGATCTCGCGCTGTACCAGCACGTCCAGCGCCGTTGTCGGCTCATCCATGATCATCAATGTCGGTTTGAGCGCCAATGCCATCGCGATCATCACACGCTGGCGCATGCCGCCGGACAATTCGTGGGGGAACGACCTGATTCGATCCGCTCCCACCCCGACGATATCGAGCAGCTCACCGCACTCTTTACGGATTTCGGACTTGCTCATGTCAGGTCGATGCGTCGTGAACACATCAGCCAGCTGTTTGCCTATATTGCTGACGGGATTGAGAGCGTTCATCGCTCCCTGGAACACCATCGAGGCCTTGTCCCAACGGAATGCACGCATTTGGTCCACGTTGAGATCATTGATCAGAACGTCTCCATCCCGCTCATGGAGCACCGTCGTACCCGACGTGATCACCGCCGGAGGCTTGAGCAGGCGCTGCACCGCATAGGCCAATGTGGTTTTGCCGCAGCCGGATTCTCCCGCCAAGCCAAGCACTTCGCCTTTATGCAACTCCAATGACACATGCTGCACAGCCTGTACTGGAGGATCAACATCATATTCGACACTCAGATCGGAAATAGAAAGAAGAACGTCATCGCTCATCGGTATGCCTTTCATAGGAAAACGGGAATGCCGCACGCATGTGGCGGCCGCGCCGGCCAGGCACGGCCGCCACATGCATCACGGTTCAGTGGACGAGCAAGCCCGTCACTTGACCGCCTTCAGCTTCGAGAGGATGTACGTCATCGTGTACAGAGTCGGGTTGGGCGACACGTATGGGTCCTTGTCGTCCGGCCAGCCCGTGAACTTGCGCGTGTTGTACTGTGCGGTATCGGGACGGTTGCCAAGCGAAATGGCTGGAACGTCCTCGACCCAGATGGTCTCAAGCTCTTCCAGCGCCTTTTGCCTCTCGGACTCGTCCGTGGTGTTGGCGTAGGTGTTGAGCGCCTCGGTAGCCTTGTCATTGTCGTAACGGCCAAAGTTGTAGGAGGCGGCTTCGCCGACCGGCTTGAGCCAGCGGCCATCCATCACGTCGCTGTAGAAGTCGTAAGGCGTATCACCAGTATCGATCCAGTGGAGAATCGCGCCGAACTTACCGTTGTTGACATTATCAGTCCAAGTATCGGAGTCAGGAGTCTTGACTGTCACATCAGCACCCAACTCCTTGACCTCGTCGGCGATCAGCGAGATGCCGGTCACATAGTCGGTCCAGCCCTGCGGCACGGAGATCTCGAAGGACACGGCCTGACCGTCCGGGTCGAGAAGCGTATCACCCTGATAGGTATAGCCGGCATCGGTCAATACCTTCTTGGCTCCAGCAAGATCGACCTTGGTCTCCTGCCCCTTGTATTTGTCGATGATGAACGAATCACCGGCTGGCGTCGGAAGACCGGTCACGGACGTGATCGGGTCCACGATGCCCTCACGGGCGATCTGGGCATGCTTGGCACGATCAACAACCATGTTCACGGCCTTGCGGAATGCGACGTTATTGAACGGCTTCTGGGTGACATTCAAATACATGATATCGGCGCCCATAGTGGCCGGGGCCCAGTTCTTGTTGTGCTCCTTGTCCTTGTTGATGTACGAGGTCTCAACGTTCGGCGGCTGGCTGATCTGTGCCCAGTCGACTTCGCCGTTACCCAAAGCATTGAGCAGCATCGTGTTGTCGTTATACGACTGCATGTAAATCTTCTTGACAGCCGGAGTGCCCTTCCAGTAGTCGTCACGCGCCTTCAACGTCACGGCTTCGGTGGAGAAATCTTCAAGTACGAATGGGCCAGTACCCATTAATTCGATGTCCTGAGCGGTCGGATCTGCAATCTTCTCCCATACGTGCTTGGCGACAATAGGCTTGGTAAGCACCAGCCCCTGCTTGACGAACATGGGTTTCTCGAACTCGACCGTGGCAACATTGCCGTCAACCGAAGTCCCGGCCACGCCGATGGCATTGAGATCCAGCTCAGGATGGTCCTTGAACAACTGGTAAGTATAGGCGATATCGTCGGCGGTGAAGTCTTTGCCGTCAGCCCATTTCACACCATCGCGAGCGGTAAGCTTCACCGTCTTGTAGTCCTCCGACCATTCAATCTTCGATGCCAGCCAAGGCTCCGGATCACGGGACGGATCAATGGAATCAACGATTGCGACCGGCTCATAGACCGGGACCGACATCGGGACCGTACGACCGCTGACAAGGAACGGATTGAACTGCTTGGAACTGATGGTACCGTTCGCTTGAGCGATGGTCAGCGAGGCATCGCTGGCGTCGGAGCTTTTATTACCCCCCCCCCGCAAGCAGCGAGAGAAAGCGCAGTCACTACCGCGATCGCCGCCGCGGCGACCTTCTTGAATGTATGTCCCATAGGATTCCTCCCCTTAAGTCCAAGCATTCCCACCGACCCTTCAAATCGATGAAGACGACAATGTCTTTCAGAACGCCTGACTACTGTTTTTGTCCATGCGCAACCTTGCGTCGCACAATTGCGTTCACTGAATTCTCCAGTGAATACGTGATTTACTATAACACCAGAAAAGACCCCCCAATAGACCCGATATTTTCGCCCCACAGCGTTTCGCAAGCAAACCAAACCCTCCTTCAGCGTGTTGCAATTTCAATATTTTGACAACCTAGCAAAAACTAGATACCATCTGGTAATTAATTGTGCCCCTACGATGAAGTGCATGGGTATATAACATTAACAAAATCAGGGGGGAAGGCCATCATGGATGATCGCACTGCCGTCGCTCTATTCGATGATTTCGTGCATTACTCGAACGACCGCGGACTGCCGATCGAAGGCGTGGCTATCGGTGACGAATCCCACATAATCGCGGAGCATCATTTCCTGTCCGACCGCACACGCAGCATCTACTCACATACGAAAAGCTATGCGTCGACGGCCATCGGCATCGCCATCGGCGATGGGTTGCTGACCCTTGACGACACTTTGGACGACGTTGTGGACGGCGATCTGCCCGAAGACGCCGACCCGCGCATCGCGCAGATCACGCTGCGGGACCTGCTGACCATGTCCAGCGGGTTCGGCGACGGGTTCCTGATGATCCCCGGCAGACGCGCCGGCGAAGGATGTCCGGACTATCTGAGCTACATGCTGCACAAGCCAGTCGCCGTCACGCCGGGAAAGGATTTTTGCTATTCTTCGGCCGACACATATCTAGCCGGACGCATGCTCGAACATGCCACAGGCATGCGACTGGGCGAATACCTGTGGCGCCGCATATTCGAACCGCTCGGCCAAGGTTGGCCGGTCTGGGAGCACGACCCGCAGGGGCACGCCATCGGCGGCAGCAGCATCGAGATGCGTTTGACCGAAATGATGAAGATCGCGCAGGTATTCCTCAATGGCGGCATATGGGCGCCGACCGGCAGGCGCATCGTCGATGCCGCATGGGTTGCCGAGGCCACATCACGGCAGATCGATACGCCGCCGAGCAACGACGACGGCTGGTCATGCGGGTATGGCTACCAGTGGTGGCTCTCTCCATATCCGAGTGCATACCGCGCGGATGGCGCCTATGGCCAGATCAGCACCGTGCTGCCCGAGCAGGGTCTGGTCGTGGCCATTCAGTGCCCGGAAGGCGACGGCTGGGAACGCGTCGTGCGTCACGCACTGCACGAAAGGCTTCTCATGCCGCTGACCACCTGAGTCGGTTCGGGGAATATGGGAACACGGGAACGGATCCCTATCTCGGATAAGGGGCTCTTCGTATTTTGGCGCGCAGGGGTGGTTAGAGGTAGGTTCGAACGGCTTGCCTGAATCCGCCGGCGTGGGGCAGGCTTCTGGTGATGTAGTTGCCGAGACTGCGGAAGCCCAGGACCATGCTGCGTAGCGTCTCGAACCTGCCGCCGATGGCCTCGGCGGGCCCGTTCGCCCCGTCGGCGTGTTTCTTTTGCCGGTCAGCCCACAGAAGGAAGCTAGACATAGAGAAAACGAATTAATGACGCAGGACACTAGCCGGCGGTCTCGCGCAGCATGCGTTCGGCGTCGATCAGGTGCAGGTTGTCCTCCAGATCGGCTTTGCGCCGGGTCGTCTCACTCGCGGGGCGCTTGGTGAACAGGTAGAAGATCCGATCCCCCTGAGCCTGTATCAGAGAGGACCTGCTTTTGAGCGTGTCTATGGTCTCGGTCTCATTGACCCGTTCACGCCATTTGCATTCGCCCAACAGCACCGTGCGATGGAATGAGTCGGCCATGACGATGTCGATGTCGGCTTGCTCGCGGCGCGTCGGATCGTTGCCCCACCATTTGCCCATGGACGTCGGCACGAATGCGCTCTGGCCGTCCCCGTAATGCCGCAGCAGCCATTGCAGGCACATGGCTTCAAACTGCTGGCCCACATACGTGTCGAACGCCGGGCCCTGCGTCCCGATCATGCCGGCCGCGCGGCCATGCTGAGCGTCGATCATCTGGGTCGCAGGCGCAATGAACCTGTACCAGTATGCGAAGAAAGGATCCCGCAGCTTCCAGATTCCCTTGCGGGAGCGTACGGGATCCTCCCCGAACGGGATCTGCCGTTCGACGATCCTCAGCTGGTCGAGCGTACGCAGGTAGGCGCCGATCGCATTCTGCTCGATGCCGGCATATTCCGCGATTTCCTTCGGTTTGGTCCTGCCTGATCCGATGGCATCCAATATGGAGTTGTATACGGCCGGCTCGCGCAACTCCTGGCGAAGCAGCATCATGGGCTCCTGATAGAGAATCCCGGACTGGCTGAAGCAGCGTGACATGACATTCTCTTGGAATGTCCCGGCGTGATCGATCTGTTCCAGGTAGTAGGGCGTACCACCGAACACCGCATAGTACTGGATGCGGTCCTTCCAGTCCGCTTCTGCGGGCATCATGAGGCATGCCTCAAACAGGTCGAAGGGCTTGAGCTGAATCTGCGCGTTGCGCCTGCCGTAGAGGGGGCTATGGTAGCCGAGCACCTTGCTTTCCATGAATCCCTCATTGCTGCCGCACAGGACCATCATGACCCGGGTGCCCTTGAACTGGTGGTCGATGGCTATCTGCAGCACGGACGGCAGGCTGGGTTCCACAGCGGCCGCATAGGGAAACTCGTCGAACACGAAGACAAACCGCCTCCGCTCCTCCTCGGCCTTTCGCGCCACATAGGAGAACGCATCATCCCAGGTCCGGAATGCGCCGCTGTCTTCGGTCTCGCCAAAGAACCGGCGAGCCTCCGTTGAAAAGTCGCGCAGGTTCATCGCCGCGCTCTGTTCCTTGGCAGTGAACCACAAGGTCGGTCGTTCTTCGCAGAACTTGGCGAGAAGCGCGGTCTTGCCCACGCGGCGGCGGCCATATACCACGATCATCTGGAATGCATCCAGCGAGTAATGGTAGTTCAGCGCGCCAAGTTCCTCATCCCTGCCTACGAATCCCATATCCTGCCACTCCAACCACAATGTTGTCCAGATTAATGTTATTTAGATTAATGTTA
>OBZB01000067.1_pt1 | contig 35553 bp, 29 predicted proteins | sample 1476861 | NCBI WGS metagenome assembly OBZB01 (sample SAMEA2580226, study PRJEB22360) | human gut metagenome | biome: human gut; feature: human-associated habitat; material: faeces | place: Denmark | collected 2008/2010
ACCTATGGCGAATCCGCCAGCCAGGCCATCGGCTACGGCTGGGTCGAGCTGAGCAGGGCGGGCTGGACGGCCGGAGCCCATGCGAGCCGGGCCAAACGCTGCGCCCGCCGCGCGCAAAGAACCAAAACCGGGGCCCAGGCTGCCGGCGGTACCATTATGCGCGGCGTGGGCGGCTGCGGCGGCAGCCGAGGAATTGGAGGAATCGGGGAATGCGGGCCTAGTAGACAAGCGGTTGCACTTTCTGAATATCGATAATGGTTACGTCGGCGCAAAGCGGCTGATTAGCACTGTCCGAGTGATTAGGCGAGCTGCTGTGGCCAGCCGAACTGGCCTGTTCGGCAGAAGCCGAAATTTCAGCGCCAAGACCGGCAGCGTTGTTGCCGTCACCAGTCTTGCCCGTGGCATTTGAGCTGCCCGGTATCACGAACAACGCCACCGCCGTACCGGTCGGCATGAACGGTGTCTTGGCGATCAGGCGTTTGCTCAAAGCCGTCGAAGCGCACATCTTGCGCAGATGTTCAAACATACCGCCAATCACCGGCCGGTGCATACATATCGTTGTGGGCTGACGACGCTCCAGCGCAAAATCAATCTCACTGAGCAGACATTCCCATGCGACATCGGGGTCAGCGGCAAAGGCGTCTTCGGTGAGCGGGTCGAGATGAACCATGTCGCGCCCGGTCTGCCAGGCGAACATTTCCAGCGTCTCCTGGCAGCGCACCCACGGCGAGGTGGCCAGGCGGGTCGGATTGAAACAGGCGAGCTCACGGTTCAGCGCATACGCGGCAGACGCACCTTTCGGCGTAATCGGTCGGTTGGCGTCCGAACCTTTCCACAGCTTGCGGGCCTCGGCCTTGCCGTGGCGCACAATAATCACCGGCACGGCATCCAGCGCACCCTCCTGCACCCGGTCAACGAACAGCGCGAGGATGTCCTTATCGGTGGAATGGCTGAGTTTCTTGCGTGCCTCAGCCGGGGTGAGCCAAACAACCTCATCGATTTCGCCGATATCCGCCCGATGCACCGGGCCAAACGCGTGAGTGCGGCGCAGGTTGTCAATCGCACTGATTGGCGTGGCCATCCAGAACTGGACGTGCTTAGTGTCCACCGTGCGATCCTTGGTATGGCGTCGTTTGCTGCCTTCCTCGGACAGTGGATATTCGATATCGCCAAGATAGGGGCCAAGCTGCACAGGCAGGCCGGATTCCTCGCCGATTTCGCGAACCGCGGCATGACGGTGAGATTCGTTCGGATCGACTTTGCCTTTCGGCCAGCTCCAGTCGTCGTACTTCGGGCGATGCACCACGCAGAGTTCGATGTGATTGAGCACATTGTCGGCGGAAGCTGGGTCGTTCGCATCCTTGGCTGAAGAGCCGGCCGAATCGACGTGCGTCGCTTGTCCGATTATGCCGGTCAGGGGAGCGTCGGCCCCTGTTGAGGAGGGGGCTGCGTCTGATGCGCCGGAGGATGACGTAGCATCGTCTGCCGTATTCGTGGCATGCGCGGCGTTCGTGATGATCGTGCCATCGGTGGCGATGTTGGCATTCGCTGACGGAAACGATGCCTGCTCGGGCTCTACGTTGTCTTTCCATCGGTAGAGGATGCCGCCGGCGGCCTCCACGATTCGTCTCATGCTGTTCGTACCCATCTCTTGTATTGTAGGGCAATCGACTGCCGCTACGTAGTTTTGTTCTCTGAACGACGATGCCCGGCAACCTCATACAAGAGGAGCCGGGCATCATTAACCACCCTCAGTCAGCTTTCGCCAACGGGAGCATCGAGTGGAATCAGTTATGCGAGCTAGGGCGGCGCTGGTGCTTGCGAATCAGGTATTCCTGACTATCGACCAGCGGACGACCCTCGTCGTCCTTGGTGTGTAGCACATACGTGCCGTCAGGCTGCATATGCCAGCTCATGGTGGAATCAGCCATCTGCAGGTCCACGTAGCGAATGAGCTCGTCAATCTGCTCAGGAGCGGTGACACGCACCAGAGCCTCAACGCGCCGGTCAAGGTTGCGGTGCATGAGGTCGGCCGAGCCAATGTAGACCTCAGGGCCGGAAGCCGGGCCTTCACCGATCTGCGGGCCGTCCGCATTGCAGAAAGCGTAGATGCGGGAGTGCTCCAGGAAGCGGCCAAGAATCGAACGCACGCGAATATTTTCGGACAGGCCGGGAACGCCGGGCTTCAGGGCGCAGATGCCGCGCTCTACGATGTCGATCTTCACACCGGCCTGCGAGGCACGGTACAAGGCGTCGATGGTCTTCTCATCCACGATGGAGTTGACCTTGATCTTGATCCACGCTTCCTTACCGGCGCGTGCGGCGTCCTCTTCGCGGCGGATGCGCTGAATCAGGCCGGTGCGCACGGTGCGCGGGGCCACCAGCAGACGGTGGAAGCTGGACTTCGGCGCGTAACCGGAGAGCTGGTTGAACAGTCGGGTCAGATCCTGGCCGACCACCGGATCGCAGGTCAGCAGGCCCAAATCGGTGTAGAGTCGCGCGGTCTTCGGATTGTAGTTGCCGGTGCCCACGTGGCAGTAGCGGCGCAGACCGTCGGCTTCCTGACGCACGACCTCGATGAGCTTGCAGTGGGTCTTAAGGCCCACGATGCCGTACACCACATGCACGCCGGCGCGTTCGAGTTTGCGAGCCCAGGCGATGTTGGCGTCCTCGTCGAAGCGGGCCTTGATCTCCACCAGAGCCAGCACCTGCTTGCCGGCATGGGCGGCGTCAATCAGAGCGTCGATGATCGGCGAGTTGGAGCTGGTGCGGTACAGGGTCTGCTTGATGGCCAGCACCTTCGGATCCGCGGCGGCCTGCGCAAGGAAGGCCTGCACGGAGGTGGAGAAGGAGTCATAGGGGTGATGCAGCAGGATGTCGCGCTCGCGGATGGCCGCGAAGATGTCCTGCGCACGGGAGGACTCGACCTCGGCGATTTGGCGGTTCGTGGTCGGCACGAACGGGCGGTTCTTCAGGTCGGGGCGATCCACGCCGCCGAGTTCGAAGAGCACTGTGAGGTCCAGCGGGCTGGGCAGACGGTACACCTCGTCCTGGCTCACACCGAGCTGGTCCGCGAGCAGCTGGGAAAGGAACGGGCTGGTGGTGTCTGTGATTTCCAGACGAATCGGCGGTCCGAAGCGGCGACGCAGCAGCTCCTTCTCCATGGCGTTGAGGAGGTTCTCGGCATCGTCCTCTTCCACGTCGATGTCTTCGTTACGGGTCACGCGGAAGGATCGGGCTTCCTTGATGATCATGCCGGGGAACAGGGATTCCAGATGTGCGGCGATGAGCTTTTCCATGGCGATGAAGCCATAGCGCTCGTCCTTGGATTCCTCGTCGGTCATGTCGTCCACGGGCACCAGTCGCGGCAGGTTGCCCGGGATCTTGACGCGGGCGAAGTGAGACTTGCCGGAGGCCGGGTTCTCCACGATCACGGCGAGGTTGATGGAACCGCCGGAAATGTAGGGGAACGGGTGGGCCGGGTCCACGGCGAGCGGTGTCAGCACGGGGAAGACCTGCTGGCGGTAGTAGCGCGAGAGTCGCTCCTGCTCGGTGGAGGTGAGCTTGTCCCACGTGAGCAGCACGATGTGCTCTTTTTCCAGCTCGGGCAGAATCGTGTCAATCGCGTAATGTGCGTGTTCGTTCTGCAGGCGATGTGCGGTTTCGCTGATGGCGCGCAACTGCTGGCGCGGGCTCAGGCCGGCTGCGGACGGCACGGCGATGCCCGAGTCGATACGGCGCTTCAGGCCGGCGACGCGCACCATGAAGAACTCGTCAAGGTTCGAGGCGAAGATCGCGGCGAAGTTGGCGCGCTCGAGCAGGGGCATGTCTTCGTTCTCCGCGCATTCGAGCACGCGTTGGTTGAACTTCAGCCAGCTCAGCTCGCGGTCGAAGAAGCGGTCCTTGGGCAGTGGTGCCTCGCCTTCTTGGTCGACGCGGCGGTCGTTGTTGTCGTTCTCGGCAATATGCTCTGCGATCTGACTGCGCAGGATTGCCTTCGAGGGTGCGTCAAATATCTGTGCCATAACTTACATCGTAAGCTCTGGAGTGGCCGGAAAGCTACTGAACTCGCCAAAATTCAGCGGGTGTTCACGTTGGTTTGCTGGGAGTCGGTTGGGAGCTCCTGTCGGATGTTCGTTTATGTGAATGAGTCATGTTCGATTGAACATGTGGTAGTGGGGTTGGTGGCCGTTGCGACACGCCGTAAACTGCAGCGAACAGAACACAATCAAACATCGGACGGGTTTGAAACGAACGTTTTGATTCGTTTTTCCGGGTTTTCTTAGTTCAATTGAACACTTGTGATAAAAACAGCACAACTGCCGTCTTCAACTTGCAGGAAGCGGCAGGCGTGAATAGATTATGAGGTACAAGAACAACTGAACAGAGCGGAGCCCACAAATAGTGTATGGTCACGAGGACTGTTACGTTGGACGGGCATTGGAAAGACTTACCGTTGCAACGATGATGTTGTGCAGAGATTCTGCTCCAGTAGTTGAACTTGTAGAAAAGGCCCGCTCCGGCGGGCCTTTTCGTTTGTGTGTACAGTGGAGGTCATGACGGAAACACAGCGTGCGCCAGAGGGCTTGCTCTCCAAGCCCAGAATCAAGCCGGCCGAGGTGGGGGACCATCGCCCGGTTTCCATTTCCGCGCGTTTGGGGCGTCTGCAATTCCATCATTCCGGTAAGTTTCGCGTGCTGCAGATTGCCGATATCCAAGACGGTGCCAAGGTATCCAAAGATACGGTGTCTCTGATCGAAGCCAGTCTTGATGCCACTCGCCCCGATATAGTGATTTTTTCCGGCAACCAGATTGCCGGCTATGATCCGGCTTTTGCCAAGAGCTTCCGCAAACGCCGTTGGTGCGAAGAGGCGATTCCTGAGTCTGCATTGAGCCACACGCGCGAATTGGTGCGCAAGGCCATCGGCCAATTCACCGCTCCCTTGGCAACGCGGGGCATCCCGTGGGCGGTGACCTATGGCAACCATGATTTCCAGTGCGGTCTGAGCGATGCCGAGCTTGATGAGATCTACCGAGAGTTCCCCGGATGCATCAATCCGCCGAGCGATGCGCTGGCCAAGCAGACCGTATATATGTGTCGCGAAGACGGCTCGCCTGAGACGCTCAATGGCGAAGACGCTGATGGGTCGGCTGATGCCTCGGCGAGTGGTTCCGCCGCGATGTACCCGTCTGCTGCTCCCGGCACCTTCGCATTGCCGGTGATGGATGTGGACTGCACGCGCAACGTACTTGGCCTGGTGCTGGTAAACTCCGGTGATTATGCGCATGGAGGCGGCTTCGGCTCACCTTCGCCAGAGACCTTGGCTTTCCTCAAGGCCTTGCCTGAGCGCATCGGGGCCAAATCAATGGTGTTCCAGCACATGCCGCTGCCGGAGTATTATCAGGTGCTCAGACCGGTGGCTGCCAACGCGGCTTTCGCCATGCAGGGCTATCGCGAGCACGCGGATACCTACTATGTATTGGACGAGGATTGCACCCAAGCCGGCGGGTATCTGGGGGAGGGCATCTCCTGCCCGGATGAGTCGGACGAGTTTGAGGCGCTGCGCGAGGGGTATATCGGTGTGGCGGCGGGCCATGACCATCGCAACGGATTCGTAGGTGAATATGAGGGGCTGCTATTGATGGCCACGCCTACCTGTGGTTTCAATACATACGGCCCGGCGCCGGCCAAGCGTGCCACACGGCTGATTGAATTCGATATTCGCCATCCCTATGATCCACGCACGCAATTGCTGGAATTCGGCGAATTGGTGGGTAAACCCAGTTCCAAGCGCGCCTACACGTATGCCGTGAACCAGGCCGCTCCGGGCGAGGGCGAGGGTGATGATTTGCTGCGTAAGCCGTCGCTGTGGAGCCAGCTGTCCGGCCTGTTTAGGTAGCGCATAACAAAACTGCCCCCGCTGGCGGGGCTGTCGACGGAGTCAACTGGGGGTGGTTTGAGCGGTGATGCTGACCACTCCCAGTCCGGCCATGCCGGACAGCCCCCGCCGGCGGGGGCAATGTATGTGATGACTAGCGAACTGCTTTGACCAGAGCCTCGGTGAGGTACTTGCCGGCAGCCATGACCAGCGGCGCGTAACGGCGGCCGGGGGCGGCACCCATGCGGCCGGTCGGGCCAGAAATCGAAATCGCGGCGATGACCTGGCCGGAAGCGTTGCGAATCGGCGCGGAAATCGAGCACACGCCCTCTTCGCGTTCGTTCACGGACTCAGACCAACCGCGCTTGCGCACTGCGGCCAGTTTGGTGGCGGTGAACTTGGCGTGGCGCAGTCCCTGGTGCAGGCGGTCGGAATCCTCCCAGGCCAGCAGAATCTGAGCGGCGGAGCCTGCTTCCATCGAAAGCATGGCGCCCACGGGGATGGAGTCACGCAAGCCGGAAGCGCGCTCGATGGCGGCAATGCAGACACGCTGGTCGCCCTGGCGGCGGTAGATTTGCGCGGATTCGCCGGTGCGGTCGAGCAGGGTCTGCAGAATCGGGCCAGCGGCAGTGAGCAATCGATCCTCGCCGGCGGCGGCGGCCAGTTCGGCAAAACGGGAGCCGAGCACAAAGCGGCCGTGCTGATCACGCAGCACAAAACGATGGCGCTCCAGGGCGATCGCCAGACGGTGAGCGGTCGGTCGCGCCAGTCCAGTAGCGGCCACGAGTTGGCCGAGCGTAGACGGGCCGGATTCAAGCGCATCAAGAATCTTTACGGTTTTATCAAGAACGCCAACACCGGAATGGATTTCCCCGTCATCCTTAGCGGCGGTCTCGTTGGTGGTCTCGGCTGGCTCAGAGTCGGTCAGACCGTTGTTCAGTGGTTCTTCTTGGGAATCAGTCATAATACGTGCGATTATGCCATCTCACATAGTGAAATACCAAATCGGAGAAGTGTCTCACAGGGTGGCCATGGGGGAATTGGGGGCGTATCTCAATATCCGGCCTGCTTGTGGCCGGGCCAAACGTCACCACATAGGCTAATACCACGAACAAGGCGCGAACACAATACCTCGCGCGGAATTTTTTGGAGGAAACGCTATGGGAACGACACTGGCCGAGAAGGTCTGGGCCGATCATCTGGTGCGCAGGGGCAGCGACGGTGCGCCCGACCTGCTGTACATCGATCTGATGCTTATGCATGAGGTCACCAGCCCGCAGGCATTTGAGGGTCTGCGTCTGGCTGGTCGCAAGCCGCGTCACGTGGATCAGCTCATCGCCACCGAAGATCACAACACTCCTACTGTTGACATCGATCGTCCGAATCCGGATGAAACGAGCGCTCTGCAGCTGAGCACTTTGGAGAAGAACTGCAAGGAATTCGGTGTGCGACTGCACCCGTTGGGTGACGCCGATCAGGGCATAGTCCATGCATTCGCGCCGATTCTGGGCCTGACCCAGCCGGGCATGACCATCGTGTGCGGTGACTCGCACACTTCGACGCACGGTGCATTCGGTGCACTGGCATTCGGCATCGGTACTTCCGAGGTCGAGCACGTCATGGCCACGCAGACGCTGTCTCTGAAGCCGTTCAAGACCATGGCCGTCAACGTCAACGGCAAGCTGCCTGCGGATGCTACCGCCAAGGACATCATTCTGGCGATTATCGCCAAGATCGGCACCGGCGGCGGCCAGGGCCACGTCATCGAATACCGTGGCGAAGCGATTCGCAACCTGACCATGGATGAGCGCATGACCGTATGCAATATGTCCATTGAGGCCGGTGCGCGAGCCGGCATGATTGCGCCCGATGAGACCACATTCGAGTACCTGAAGGGCCGTCCGCATGCGCCGGAAGGTGAGATGTGGGATCGTGCGGTCGAGTATTGGAAGACGTTGAAGACCGATGACGATGCCATGTTCGACAGGGTAGTGGATATCGACGCCACCAAGCTCGGCCCGTTCGTGACTTGGGGCACCAACCCCGGTCAGGGTCTGCCGATCACCGCGAACGTGCCGGAACCGGACAAGATCGCCGACGCCACCAAGCGTGCCGCCGCCGAACGCGCGATTGCGTACATGGGTCTGAAGCCGGGCATGCCGATCAAGGACATCGCCGTGGACACGGTGTTCATCGGTTCGTGCACCAATGGTCGTATCGATGATCTGCGTCAGGCCGCTGCGATTATGAAGGGACATCACAAGGCGGAGAACATTCACCGCGTGCTCGTGGTGCCGGCCTCCTCCCGCGTGCGTCTGCAGGCGGAAAAGGAAGGGCTTGACAAGGTGTTCAAGGACTTCGGTGCGGAATGGCGTAACGCCGGCTGCTCGATGTGCCTGGGCATGAACTCGGACAAGCTGGTGCCGAACGAACGCTCGATTTCCACTTCGAACCGTAACTTCGAAGGCCGCCAGGGCAAGGGGTCGCGTACGCATCTGGCGTCGCCTGCCGTGGCCGCAGCGACTGCTATTCGCGGCACGATTTCGTCCCCCGCCGATTTGTAAATACTGCACACTGGCTCCCGCTGGCAGGGACTGTCAGTCGAAGACTGACTGAGGGTGGTCTTGAGACGCTGTATGCCGGCGACCACCCCTAGTCAGCGAAGCTGACAGCCCCCGCCAGTGGGGGCAAGAACTGAAAGCTTGATATCCATGGAAAAACTCACCACCCTGACCGGCGTGGGCGTGCCGCTGCGCCGCTCCAACGTCGATACCGACCAGATCATTCCCGCCGTGTTTCTGAAGCGCGTGACCAAGTCCGGCTTCGACGACGCCCTGTTCTACGCATGGCGCCGCGACCCGAACTTCGTGCTCAACAAGCCGGAGTACGCCGGCAAGGGCCAGATTCTGGTAGCCGGCCCCGAATTCGGCATTGGCTCCTCCCGCGAGCACGCCGTGTGGGCGCTGCACGATTACGGCTTCCGCGTGGTCATCGCCCCCAGCTTCGCCGACATCTTCTACGGCAACACCGCCAAGAACGGTGTGCTGGCCGCGATCATGCCGCAGGAGTCCGTTGAACTCTTGTGGAAGCTGCTGGAGGAAGAACCCGGCCGCGAGATGACCGTGTCTTTGGAGACCCGCACTGTCACCTGCGGCGACGTGACCCTGCCGTTCGAGGTCAACGACTACGTGCGTTGGCGCTTGATGAACGGTTACGACGATATCGACCTGACGCTTCAGCATGAGGACGACATCGCCGCCTATGAAAAGATGCGCGCCGAAAAGTTCCCCTTCAAACCCAAGACCATCCCCGCCAAGCACTGGCCCGAAGAAAAAATCGAGTCCGCCCGCGAGCCTGAAGATAATTGGACGGGCCCGTTGGCCGACCGCGGCATTATCTAACTCTCTCCATCGCATAAACAAGGTCTCACTGGCTGCTCACCAGTGAGACCTTTGAAATTCATACTTCGGTCGGACCGTCCGCCCAACGGCTCAGGATATCGGCGTCTGCGCGGTGTAGGAAGAGAAAGCGGAGGGTGTCTAGACCGTTGGTGACGAACAGGGGCATGGTGATGCGTTCGATGCCGTGCGGCTCACGCCGCAGGGTGGTCGAGCGGGTGACCGACTGTACCCGGGTGCGGCGGGTGATGAGTATGAACTGTGCCAGTCCGTTGGCTCCCGTGACGGTGATGCGGTGGGGAAGCGGCGCGATATAAACGTTAGCGGCTGCGTTCGTCTCAGATGCGTACGTTTCGGAGCTGTCTTGTGCCTCCAAAGCAGTTGTTGTATCGGAGGCCGGCGTCGGCTTTGGCTTTGGCTTGTAGGTTGCTCAAGTGCGGATTCCTGTTGCGTGGATGCGTCAGGGCACTGGAGATTGATTGTTTCACGAGATGTTCCACGCAGTGTTTCACGAGATGTTTCACGGCACCGCTCCGGCTCCAGCTGCAAGGTACCGGGTACCGCGTCCAGCCGGATGTCCGTGTCCGCACCAGCCGCTGAAACGGTGAGCTGCACTACGCCGAATGGTTGCAGATATAACGGCGAAGTGCTGTTGATGGCATGGATTGCGTAACTAATCGTGCGATTCTTCCGCAAGACGTCATCTTTCACGGCCGTGCCTCACGCGGTGAATACTGGTGGGTGCATTTGTTCACGATACTGTTGACGGCTGCAGTCGGCATCATCTCCGTCGGCATCGGCTCATTGATGGGCTATTCGTTCGGCAACGGCTCGGATATCATCGATTCGCCCCTGAGCAATCTCATGGACAATGCCGCGATTGTTGTTGAGCTGGTGCTGTGGATTCCGAATCTTTCGTTATCAGTTCGCCGCCTGCATGATGAGAACCGGCGCGGTTGGGGTTGCGGTTTGTCTGGCCGCGGCTCTGCTGCCTCTGCAAGGTTGGTGGATTACTGGTGGCACTGCGTTGGTAACGGTGTTTTTGGCAGTCGGTTACGTGTTTACCAAACGCGTCGCGGTCGCTGTACCACTGGCTTATTCCGTACTGGATGCTCTCGGATTCGCGATGCTGCAATCAGCATCGGTGGGTGGCAGCATTATTCGGGGTGCGATTGACGCGCTGAACGATATAACCAAGGACGATGCAATCGGCTCCAGCGCTGCAGCTCCGGTTGAGATCACACTGCCGCAGTATTCGCTAATTGTGTTTGCGGCAACGTTGGTGCTGAACCTGTTGATGCTTGGGTCCCTGGTGGCGTTTGGCTCGGCGGCCCACACGTCGACAGCTATGGTGAGCCCAATCAGCTCGGCCGTATCAGCCAGTACAGTGGTGGGCGCATGCAACCGTTGTGGTTTGCGGTGTTCATTGTGCTGGGTATAGGCGTGCAGGGGTAAGCGCGCTATTTGTGCGTGTGATGGCCGGGCGTGGCTTATCGTTGAACTATGAGTGATTTTGAGCCGTTTTACGATGTGAAGCATAGCTATGAAGATAACTATGAGCAAGGGCCGTTTGGGGCGTTCGCCGAGGCGCTGAAGGCGACCCCCTCAGTCACCTCCGGTGACAGCTCCCCCTATGAGGGGGAGCCAGGGAAAAAGACGTCAGCCGGTGCGGAGGAGAAGCCAGAAGAAAAGACCGCCGTCGGCGCAGAGGGGGAGCCAGCGGGAAGCACCTTCCTGGGCCAGCCGGTGAACTTGCCGTTTGGCATTCCGGCGGGGCCGCTGCTCAACAGCCGGTTCACTACGGCCGCGTTCCGCATGGGCTTCGATTTGGCCACCTATAAAACCGTGCGCTCGCGCGCATGGGGGTGCAATCCGTTCCCGAACGTGCTCGCCGTGCACCCCAAGTCGGCGGACGGCTCGCTGATCCCGGGCAGCGCCGAACTGGACGAAGGCGTACTGGCCGACACCAACTATGAGCAGCCGATTTCCATCTCCAACAGCTTCGGTGTGCCCTCGCAGAGCCCTGACGTCTGGCAGCCGGACATGCGCGCGGCCATCGCCGCCGCCGGTCTCGGCCAAGTGCTGGTGCCGAGCTTCCAAGGCTCGCGCGTGGAAGGCATGAGCGAGGAAGAATACATCGCCGACCACGCCACCACCGCCCGGCTGATCAAGGAAACCGGTGCAAAGCTCATGGTAATGAACACCAGCTGCCCCAACGAAGGCCACAATCGGCTGCTGTGCCACAACCCGCTGCTTGTAGGGCGCATCACCGAAGCCGTGAAACAGGAGATCGGCGATATTCCGCTGATGGTCAAGCTCGCCTACATCCCCAGCGATGATGACCTGGAACTCATGGTGCGCTCCACCGTGGGCCACGGCACTGTGCAGGGTTTCAGCACCATCAATACGATCTCCGCCAAACTGGTCGACGCGGACGGCAATCAGGCTTTGCCCGGCGCGGGCCGCGACCGTTCAGGCGTGTGTGGCAACGCGATTCGCGGCGCCGGACTCGACATGGTGGCTCGTCTGGCCGCGATCCGCGAGAAGCTCGGTCTTGATTTCAAGATCAACGGTGTAGGCGGTGTGGTTTCGCCCGCCGATTATCAGGCATACAGAAACGCCGGTGCGGACTCGGTGATGTCCGCCACCGGCGCGATGTGGGATGCCGAACTGGCCCGCAGGATTAAGTCCAGTATCAAATAACGGCAAGGCGTTACGGTCTGCTGAACACGTGAAAACGGGTGTGGCCTGTATGCGCATGGCATTGTTCGTAATGCATGTACACGTACAGGCCACACCCGTTTTCACGTTGGCCGGACGCCGATTACTTATCGTTGATGCGACTCAGGAATGCCTTGGTGCGTTCGTGGGTCGGGTGGTCGATAACCTCTTCGGCAGTGCCCTCTTCCACGATGACGCCTTGGTTCACAAAAATCACCTTGTCGGCAACCTTACGCGCAAAACGAATCTCGTGCGTCACAATCACCATAGTGATGCCCAGCTTGGCCACTGTGCCAATCGCTTCTAGCACATCGCCCACCAATTCCGGATCAAGCGCGGAAGTCGGTTCATCGAACAGGATCGCGGTCGGGTTCAAAGCCAGTGCTCGTGCGATGGAAACACGCTGCTGCTGACCACCGGAAAGCTGAATGGGGTAATAGTCGGCGAAATCAGACAAGCCGACCAATTCCAGTTGTTTGCGGGCGATTTCGTCAGCCTCGGCCTTGGACTTCTTCTTTACCGTGCGTAGACCTTGCGTGATGTTCTGCAACGCGGTCTTGTTCTTGAACAGGTTGTAGTCCTGGAACACCATGGCGGTTTGACGGCGAAGTGCCAGTGCATCGGCATGTTTGATTTTCTTGCCGCAATCAACACTGACTCCACCGATGGTAATGACACCCGAATCCGGGGTCTCCAGTAGGTTCATGCTGCGTAGCAAGGTGGTCTTGCCTGACCCGCTGGGGCCAATAATGGCGGTTACCTCACCTTTGGCGGCATGCAAGGAAATGCCTTTCAGGATTTCCTTGTCGCCGAAGGATTTATGTAGGTCTTCGACGCTGATGGCGTATTCCATGACGTTCCTTTTTTGATCCTATGTATTAGCGCCTAATTACGGGATTGCGCCACGCTTAGGCAGCCTTCTTGGTCTTGATAAAGCCTTGGCCGTCTTTGGCCAGTTCGTGGTCCTTGCGGCGAACGAAACGCAAGGTGCACACGGGGTCGCCCTTGGCGATTGTGCCTTCAAGCGTGAAATCCAGGCAGGAGAATTCCTGTGCAAAAGCATGGTCTCCGGCCATGGCAACGTCGCACAAACGGGCAATCTGCTCAGGATTCTTGCCCTGCTTTACCCATTCGGTGACGTACGGGCAGTAGTGGAAATGAATCTCCAGCTCGTCGTCGTTGTCGACCACACGCTCCATCTCATAGATCTGCTCGTTGTGATCGCGGCCGAAATCATCTGCGAACTGGCGGAAGGTCGGATGCTCGCCAAGTTGCTGGGCGAATTCCTTACCGTTGTCGGCACCGTACGTCCATACGGCGTCATAGGCGAACTGATCGTCCAGGCCGTGCTTGGCGGCCTCGTCAATCATATTGCTGATGGTTGCGGCGCGACGAGCGGAAATGTCGCGAAGGCCGTCCACCACCGGGTTGACGATGCTCGGAACATTGTTTTCGAATGCCATGAGATTTCCTTCCCTAGGATGTGGAACTGCTTGAACTACTTGTACTGCTTGAAATTATTGTTCGATGCGATGCTACTGCGTGTATGTCATCAGGCGATGACAGATACCTTTCTGCGCAACTTGGATTTCGCCTGCTTGCTTAAGAAGAAGAACGAGAACTGTTGCATGGCATCATCTTCCTTGATATTGAATTTGCCGAGTCTGGCGTACAGCAGGTTCAGCAACCATTCGGCAACCACGCATACCACCCAGTAGAGCAGTGCGGCAACCAAGTACGCTTCAAGGAAATCGTAATTCTGGCTGGCGCTGATTTTCGCCGTGCCCAACAGCTCGGCAACGCCGACCAGAGAGGCAACGCTGGTGCCCTTGAGCAGCCATATAAAGTAATTGCCCATATCGGGGATAGACACCACAACTACCTGCGGCAGCAAAATATGCCAGATGATTTCTCGACGGCGCATGCCGCATGCCTTGCCCGCTTCAATCTGCCCGTGGTCAATGGCACGAACCGAGGAAACCACTACGTCGGTAATGTATGCGCCGAAGTTCAATCCCAGTGCCAGTACCGCGGCCGGGAAATACGGCGGGTTGCGCGGGTCGAAATGATAGCCGAGGAATCCGTCGAGACCTTTGGCCACGATGGGCACCGCGTAGTAGCAGAACAGCAGCTGAATAACCAGCGGCACGCCCTTGATAAACGTATTGATGACGATGACCAGTTGCTTGAGTACGGGGATGCGTACCAGAATAAAGGCGCCGCAAGCGACGGCGAACAGCAACGCCACAAGCATCGACCATAAGGTAAGTGTGATAGTAGCGGGCAGTGCGCGCAGCAGGACCGGAATATCCTGCCCCATGAATTCGTAATCCAAAGTCATAGTCTCACGCCTTCCCGTAACGCTGGTAGTGCTTTGCAGCCAGATTGAATAGCAACTCGAGAATCGCAACCAGTACGAAATAGATAACTGCGGCGACGCCGAGCACCCACAGCCTGCCTACGCCGGAATTCAAGCCAATCATGCGATCCGCATAGCCCATGACTTCAATTGCGCCGATAGTGTAGGCCAGTGAGGCACCTTTCAGGACATCAATGGAAAGATTCTTCAAATTGAGTACAGCATTCTGCAGCGTTCCCGGCACAATGACATGGAAGAAGCATTGCAGACGGCTGAAACCAATGCTGTAGCCAGCTTCGATCTGGCGGTAATCCATAGCGAGATATCCGCCACGATACGCTTCAGCCACAAAGCATGACAGGTTCAGTGTGGTGGCGATGATGTAGAACGTACCTGCCGACCAATCATTGATATCAATGCCAATGATGAGGAGCAGTCGAGGAAGGCCATACAGAATCAGAAACAGCTGTACCAGCTGGGGAGTGCCTCGGAAAAAGGACACGAACAGCGATACCAGCCAGTACACGACGCCAGTGCCACGAAGCCGTGCTTGGCAGATGAACACTGCCAAAATCGCGGCAATGATGCTGGGCGCCAGCGTGTACACCAACGTCATCGGAACGTATTGAAGCATGCCTGGCAATACATTCACTATGATTTGCAATCCGGAATCCATATGGCCCCTCGTATAGTTATTCAGCGAATCTCAAGCGAAATACAACTGAGATCAGCCGTTGTCGGCAATGCCGAGCTTCTCGGCAAGGGCGAAGTTATCCTGCTTGAACCACTTCTTGGTCAGACCGGCCAAGGTGCCGTCCTTGGTGAGGGTCTCGATGGACTTGTTCACCTGCTGCTGCGCGTCCTGGTTCTTCTTGTTGAGCAGGAAGACGGTGTCGCGGCCGTCGACGGCATCAGTGACCTTCATCGGGTATCCGAGGCTGTCCTTGACGCCATCGAACTGGTCCTTGGACAGGTAAACGGCGTCATATGTACCGTCGTGCACCTGCTGGATCATGTCGGTGAAGGTCGGCTGGGTGGAGGAAGCCTCCATCTTGATCTTGACGTTCGGGTGCTTCTTCTGCCAATCGCGGAAAGCAACGTAACGGCCATCGGTGGACTCGATCGGCACCACGGACTTGCCGTTGAGGTCTTCCATGGTCTTGATTTTGCTGTTCGGGTTCACAATGAGGTTCAGGAAGTAGTAGTTGTACGGCTTGGTGACCAGGTAGTCCTTCTCACGAGCCGGCGTGCGGAAGAAGGTGCCGCTGACCAGATCGTACTTGCCTTCCTTGAGGCCAATAAGTGCATTCTGGTATTCAAGAGTCGAGTACTCGAGCTTGATGTTCTTGTTCTGATCGTCGATTTTCTTCAGAACTTCGTATTCAAAGCCTGCGGGGCTACCGTCTTTTTCGGCGTATGCATACGGTTTGTTCGGCACGACCAGTGCGACTTTCAGTGTTTTTTCACCGCTATCAGCGGCTTGCGCGGAACCGCAGGCGGCCAAACCGGTCAGAGTGCTCAGCGCGACGACGGCCGCAAGAGCTTTTACCGCCGTCTTTTTCAGTGAGTATGAGTTCATTTGGAGGTGGCCCCTCTCTATCTAACCATGTTCTCCAGTGTTACGTGTCAGTGCAGGACCTCACCGTATGCAAAGTGCGGTGGTATCTATTGCAGCAACGGGCAATAGTGTATAGCGGTGAAACGCTGAAAAGGAGCCGTTTATCACTATTGCTTATAGAGATTATTGATAACGATGTCTCAACGTCAATGAAACCAAGGGATACTGATACGCAAAAAATGGCGAAAGTTCCATGATAGTCGAGTTGTAATTGGAAATCAATACCTAATGTACATAACAGGTAGTTATGTTGCACATTTGACTGAAACGGTGGACGGAAGCTGCGGCAAGAGAACGAACGTCCGTAAGTATGCGGCTCGACGAGACCCTCGCATACTTACGGACGCTTTCGCTGCCGACAGCTCACGTATCGTGCAGGATGCAGGCAGATCGATGGATTTTACTCAGCCGCCGCCTTCATGGCCACGGCGCCGACGTAGTAGACCGGCTTGTCGAAGTTGGGCTGGAATAGGAAGTCCACATTGGCAAGCTGGTCGATGGTGAAGCCGGCCTGAATGGCCATGGAGATCACGTTCGCCGCGCCGGAAATGTCGGCCTTGGAGCAGAACTGGCCGCCCTTGACCTTACGAGTCTCAGGATCCCAGGTCAGGATTGACGTGACCGGCGTGGTGGTGAGCATGAAGTCCGGGCGGTAATCCTCGGTCAGTGAGGTTTCCTTCACCGTGAGCCCGCGGCGTTCGGCACCCGCACGGGTCAGGCCGGAGGCGGCGAGCGAGAGATCATACAATTGCACGGCGGACGTGGCCTGCGTGCCCATGTACTTCACGGTTGGCGTTTCGATATTGCGGCCGACTAGCAGGCCCTGGCGCACCGCGTTGGTGGCCAGCGGAATGTAATCGTGCTGGCCGGTCGGGTTGTAGAACACGGTGGCGGAGTCACCGGCGGCATACACGTCCGGCACGGAAGCCTGCATGTAGTCGTCCACCACGATCGCGCCGTTCGGCAGCATGTCCACCTTGCCCTTGAGCAGATCGGTGTTCGGCAGGAAGCCGACCGCCAGGATTGCCATCTCGGCAGTGTATTCGCCCTTTTCGGTGACCACGGTGACCGTATTGTCGTCGTTGTCGTGGAATTCCACCACTTTCTGGCCGAGCGCGAGCGTCACGCCGTGCTCTTCGAACGCCGCCGCCACCTGATCGGTGATGGTCTTGTCGAAATTATTGGCTAGCGGGCGGTCGAGCCCGTCCACCAGCGTGGTCTTGACGCCGGTGACGCTGAACTGCTCGGCGATCTCCGCGCCGATGTAGCCCGAACCGATGACCACCGCGGACTTGGCGGTCTTGGCCTTCTCCTTGATGGCGATGGCGTGATCCCAGTTCTTGCACAACAGTACGTGCGGGCTATCGATGCCGGGAATCGGCGGGATTACGGGGCGGGAGCCGGTGGTTACGACCAGTTTGTCGAAAGCGAGGGTTTGCTCGGTCGCCGCGTCGCCGTCTTCCAGTGAGCGGTAGGTGAGAGTCTTGGCGTCAAGATCCACGTCGGTCACATCGGTGCGCATGTGCATGGTCGCACCGGCTTCGGCCAAGGCGGCGGGAGATGAGTAGAACATCTTCTTCGGGTCGGACACGTGGTCGCCCACCCACAGGGCGATGCCGCAGGAAAGGAAGGAGAGCGTGCCGTTGCGCTCGAAAACGTGAACGGTCCAATCGGGGTGTTCGGCGAGAATTGAGGTGGCGGCGAATGTGCCGGCGTGTGTGCAGCCAATAACGGCGACGGTGGTCATGAATGCTCCTTTGCTTGTGGCTATGGCGTCAGGTGCCATTGCCCTGAATCGTAGCGTAGAAGCATGAGGAACACCGTGGGCTCAGCTGTGAGGAAGGTCACGTTTATCGGAAAACGGAAGATTTCGTCCTGCAGTCGAAAGGGGGTATTAGAAGGGGGTACAAAAGGGGGTATGAAAGAGTCGGTTATGCCAAGCCGGAGTTCGGCTTCAGGCGCATTTCACGGAGTCAGCACATGGGTTATGGCAAACTGGACGATAGCGTTTTTTGAATTGCTTGTATATAGGAGAGTGGCGTGGCTGAGAATCCGGATGACGTGCTGCATGTCGAGGGCGGTAAGCCGCTGAATGGCACGATCAAGGTGCGTGGCGCAAAGAACTTCGTGAGCAAGGCCATGGTCGCCGCACTGCTGGCGCCGGGCAAGTCGGTGCTGAAGAATGTGCCGGAGATTCGCGATGTGCATGTGGTCTCCGATTTGCTGCGACTGCACGGCGTGGATGTGGACGTGAACGGCGAGAAGGGCATCGTGACCATCGACGCCAGCCATGTACAGCTGGCCGACGTGGCCGACGTGGATACGCTGTCCGGCTCCTCCCGCATTCCGATTCTGTTCTCTGGCCCGCTGGTGCACCGTCTGGGTGAGGCGTTCATCCCGGCCCTCGGCGGCTGCGCAATCGGCGGCCGTCCTATTGACTTCCACTTGGAGACCCTGCGCAAGCTCGGCGCCACCGTGGATAAGGAGCATAAGGACGGCATTCACATCACTGCGCCGAATGGTCTGCATGGTGCGAAGATTCACCTGCCGTACCCGTCTGTAGGTGCCACTGAGCAGACTTTGCTGGCCGCCGTGCTCGCGGAAGGCAAAACTGAGCTCTCTGGTGCCGCCACTGAGCCGGAAATTATGGACTTGGTCTGCGTGCTGCAGAAGATGGGCGCCATCATTTCCGTGGATGTGGATCGCACGTTCCGTATTGAAGGTGTCAAGGAGCTGCAAGGCTACACGCACACTTCGCTGACCGATCGTATTGAAGCTGCCTCTTGGGCGTCTGCGGCGCTTGCCACGCGCGGCGACATCTTCGTCAAGGGTGCCACCCAGCCGGAGATGATTACCTTCCTCAACGTGTTCCGCAAGGTGGGCGGCAAATTTGAGGTGACCGATAAGGGCATTCGTTTCTGGCATCCGGGCGGTGACTTGAAGCCCGTGGCCATCGAAACCGACGTGCACCCCGGCTTTATGACCGATTGGCAGCAGCCGCTCGTGGTGGCTTTGACTCAGGCGAATGGTCTGTCGATTGTGCACGAGACCGTGTACGAGAACCGTTTCGGCTTCACCAAGCCACTGGTCGAGATGGGTGCCACCATTCAGCTCTATCGCGAATGCCTGGGCTCCCTGCCCTGCCGTTTCCAGCAGCGTAACTACAAGCATTCCGCTGTGATTTTCGGTCCGACCCCGCTGACCGGCCGCGATATTGACGTGCCGGATCTGCGCGGTGGCTTCTCGCATCTGATTGCTGCGCTGGCTGCATCCGGTCCGTCCGATGTGCATGGCATCTCGTTGATTGACCGTGGCTATGCCGACTTCCGTGGCAAGCTCGAGGCGCTCGGCGCCGACTTCGACTGATCTTCCTGGCTTCTCTCATTGAGAGAAGCCAGGACTGTATTGAGCCGTTTAGTCCTCGAATTGTTTGGACAGCGGCACGAGCATCGCCGTGATTATTCCGAACAATACGGTGGAGATGAACAACACTGCTGCTACCGGCATCCGGTCATAGGCCCATCCGTACACCATCTGGCCGAGCGGCTGGGCGCACATGCTCACAGCCGCGGCCATGGACATCACTTTGCCGGTCATCGCTTCAGGAGTATTGAGTTGGATGGTGGGCACGGCGATGAGGTTAGTGAAACAGCTGGCAATCATTGTGCCACAAGTGAAGATGATGAGTATCATGAGCTTGGTCCATGCGCCGACCGGCAGCAGGAATACTATGCCCTGTGGAACCATGGCTAACGCGAGTGCGGCCATCAATCCTGGCAACCAGCGCATGGTGAGTTTTGCGGCGAACAGGCCGGCGATGAAGGCGCCTGCTACTCCGGAAACGCCAATCAGACCGTCGGCGATGCCATACACGGTGGCATTGAAGCCCAGCACGGTGCGAATCGTGTAGGGGAAACCGACGCCGGAGTATCCGATGAGAACGAAGTTCAGTGCGGCTGAGAACAACAACAGTTTGAACACGTTGGGACGGTCTTTCACAAGGAATCGTATGCCGGCTTTGAGGTCTTCGATTGGTGTCGGTAGTTCTTCGTCTCCGCGGTCAGGTGCGCTGAGACGGATAAAGCATTCGAGCGCGGCCGCGCCGGCAAAGCTCACGATGGTGATGATCATCATGAGGCGAATGCCGAACATGGCATATAGCACGCCGCCGAGGAAGCTTGGCAGCAGGGAGCTCAACTGCTGAACCTGATTGATCACAGCCATGCCTTGGCGCATAGTGGCAGGGCCGTACTGCCGGAACATCTGGGGGAGCGCGGCCTGTACGGTCGGCGTCTCGAACGCGCCGAGTACGGCGAGCAGCACCTGCATGGTGGCGATGGCCGCGATATTGAAGCCCGCGGCGGCGAAAACGATGGCGCTCGCCAGCACGAGCGTGGCGGAGATGGCGTCGAGTGCCACCATGATCGTGCGGCGGTTGACGCGGTCGGCCAGCACACCGCCGAACGGGGAGAGCAGGATGGTGGGCACGATGGATACGGCCAGAATCGAGGCGAAGATGGTGGCCGAGCCGGTTTCGTCCAGCACCCACATCGACATGGCGAAACGCAGCATCATATTGCCGAACAGCGAAATACCCTGGCCGGCGACCAACAGCACGAAGTCGCGGGAACGCGGCGGGCGCTGGGGGCTGTTGTCGTTCTTGCGTTTTATTGCTGTGTTCATTGTGAGCCTTTCCTTGGCTCCCCTCTCTGAGGGGAGCTGTCGCCGCAGGCGGCTGAGGGGAGTCTGTCGAACGTCATCATGCCTTTGGCGGTCATTTCGATAAGTTCGTCGTCGAAAATCGGCACGCCAATCGCGCTGAGCATGGCTGCCAGACACCGTACGCGGTGCTCCATCTCGGACAAACTCGCCGGATAGAAATACGGCATCAGCCAGTAGTTGGGCAGGAGCGAGAGCAGCTCGGCGGCCTCTCGCGGATATGCGGTGGGGATGGAGCCGTCCTTGACGCCCTCTTCAATCAGCGGCAGGAACCGTTCGGGCAGGTGCTTGCTCCAGATCCGCATGTTTGCGGCGAACGAAACCGGGTCGCTCAGCATGGGCATGGCGGCGCGCATGATCTGCACATGGTCCTGTGCGGTCATCGAATAGTGCCACAATATGCGGAACTTTTCGAGAGCGGTGAGGTCGCTGCGGCCCATCACCGATTCGTTGAAGTCGTCCTGCACGTCGTTGTCCCGGTTGATGAGCTCTTCGAGGATGTCTTCCTTGGATTTGAAATGATGGTAGATCGCGCCTTTGGAAAGGTCGCCGAGTTCGTCCACGATGTTCTGGATGGAGGTGTGCTCGTAGCCTTTGGTTATGAACAGCTGTTGCGCGGCGTCGAGAATGCGATTGCGCGTCACCTCGGGGTGCGCGTTACGTGCCATGCTGGCCTCCCTGCGGTATGCGGTATGCGGCGTTGCCGATCACTATAGATACCGCCCGACGGTATGTATAGCGGTTCCGGTGAGCCCCCAACGTTTTCAGGGGATTGCTGATGGCCGATTTTCGCTTGGTATGTTTCGGAATATTGCGGGGCGGTCTATAGGCATACCGGACCGCAAGTGTCGCCGTTCTCGGTATTCTTAGAAGAATGAGCCCTGAAGCCTTAAGTGAACTGATTTCCAACATTGCCCATAACCTCGTCGCAGCCGGCCAAGCCGGAGAACTGACCGACGAGCTGATCCCGCCCATCGACAAGCTCGCCGTCATGCGCCCGAAGGACCGCGCGCACGGCGATTGGGCCTCCAATATCGCCATGCAGCTGGCCAAGAAGGCCGGCATGAAGCCGCGCGATCTGGCCGAGCCGTTCGCCGCCGCACTGGCCGAAGCCGACGGCATCGCCAAGGTCGAGGTTGCCGGCCCCGGCTTCATCAACATCACCCTTGATTCCGCCTCGGCCGCCGCCGTGGTGGACACTGTGCTTGCCGCGGCCCCTGCGGTCGATGGCGACAAGCACCTGAACAAGGTCAACGAGTACGGCCGCAACGCCCATCTGGGCGGCCAGACCCTGAACCTCGAGTTCGTTTCCGCCAACCCCACTGGTCCGATTCACATCGGCGGCACCCGTTGGGCCGCGGTGGGCGACGCCATGGCCCGTGTGCTGGAGGCCAACGGTGCCAAGGTGGTGCGCGAATACTACTTCAACGACCACGGCGAGCAGATCAACCGCTTCGCCAAGTCACTGGTCGCCGCCTGGGCCGAGGCCAACAAGCTTGGCGGCGCCGGTTACCAGACCGAAACCCCGTGCGACGGCTACAAGGGCGCCTATATCAACGAGATCGCCGCCCGCGTCGAAGCCGAAGCCAAGGCCGACGGCGTGAACCTGACCGCGTTGGCCCACCAGGATCAGGGCCTGAACGATGACGGTGAACCGCTCGGCGAGGACGACACCGAAGTGCGCGAGGAATTCCGCAAGCGCGCAGTGCCGATGATGTTCGACGAGATTCAGAAGTCCATGAAGGACTTCCGCGTGAACTTCGACGTCTGGTTCCACGAGAACAGCCTCTACGCCGACAAGAAGGTCGAAGCCGCCATCGAAGAGCTCAAATCTCACGGCGATATCTACGACAAGGACGGCGCCACTTGGTTCGAATCCACCAAGCATGGTGACGACAAGGACCGCGTGATCATCAAGTCCAACGGCGAGTTCGCCTACTTCGCCGCCGACATCGCCTACTACTGGGACAAGCGCCACCGCGCCGAAAACCCGGCCGACGTGGCCATCTATATGCTCGGCGCCGACCACCACGGCTACATCGGCCGCATGATGGCCATGTGCGCGGCATTCGGCGACGAACCCGGCAAGAACATGCAGATTCTCATCGGCCAGCTGGTCAACGTGATGAAGGACGGCAAGCCCGTACGCATGTCCAAGCGCGCCGGCAACGTCGTGACCATCGACGACCTGGTCTCCGTGGTCGGCGTGGACGCCGCCCGCTACTCGCTGGCCCGATCCGACTACAACCAGAACTTCGACATCGACTTGGCTCTGCTCGCCTCGCACACCAACGACAACCCGGTGTACTACGTGCAGTACGCGCACGCCCGCTCCAAGAACGTGGACCGCAACGCGGCAGCCGCCGGCATCAGCTACGAGGGCGCCGACCTGTCCCTGCTGGACACCGAGGCCGATGGCGAAGTGCTCGCCGCCCTCGCCCAGTTCCCGAGCGTGCTCGCCACCGCGGCCGACGACCGCCAGCCGCACAAGGTGGCCCGCTACCTCGAAGAGCTGGCCGCCACCTACCACAAGTGGTACAACGTGGAGCGTGTGGTGCCGATGGCCCTGACCGATCCGGAAACCCGTGGTGACGACGAGGCCCGCAAGGCCCTGGAAATAACCAAGAACCCGGAGCCGGCCCGCGCCGCCGCCCGCCTGAAGCTCAACGACGCCGTCCAGCAGGTCATCGCCAACGGTCTTGACCTCCTCGGCGTTACCGCCCCCGAAAAGATGTGATTATGCCTATTTCTCCAATTTGGCCGGCCGCCACGGCCGTGAATGCCAATGGTGCCATTGCATTTCATGGCCGCACCGCCGAATCCCTGTTGGACGAGTTTGGCTCGCCGCTTTACCTCATCGATACCGATGAGGTATCGGCCCGTGCCAAGCACTTCGTACGCGCTGCAGCCGAGGCATTCAACACCTCCACCACGCACGTGAGCTTTGCCGGCAAGGCGTTCCTGTCCAAGGAAATCGTGCGACTGGTCGCCGAGGCTGGCATGTTTGTGGACACCTGCACGATGGGGGAGATGCGAATCGCCCTCGCTGCCGGTGTGCCCGGCCGCCGCCTAGTGCTGCATGGCAACAACAAGTCCGATGATGAAATCGCGCTGGCCATCGAACAGGGCTTCGCCAAAATCGTGGTCGATGAGCCTAATGAGCCGGAGCGCATCGCCGCCATCGCCCGTAAACTCGGCAAGCGTGCCCGCGTGATGCTGCGTGTCACTGTCGGCGTGCATGCCGGTGGTCACGAATACATCTCCACAGCTCACGAGGATCAGAAGTTCGGCGTCCCGCTGCTGGCGGCCGGAGCCGACGCCGCAGTGCTTGACGTGCTGAACAACCTGACGGACGTGACACCTGCCGCAACCAACGCGCGGATTGGCGAAAGTCATGAGCGTGAGCTGCACTACGATGTCAAGTATCCGTACGACCTGAGCCATGAAGAGGTTTCTGACACGGACAAGGCGCTTGCCGCCGCGATGGAAGCCATCGCAGACGGTCCGTCCATTGCCGTGCTCAAGACCATCCTGGCCAATCAGGATGTGCTGGAACTGGTCGGTGCTCACTCGCATATCGGCTCCAACATCCACGACGCGGATGCCTTCATCCACGCCGCCAAGCGCATGATGCTGCTGCGCAAGACCCTGTGGGCCACCGACGCCTACATCCTGCCCGAAATCGATCTCGGTGGTGGTTACTCCGTGGCCTACACCGACGGCGAAGATTCCATGGACATCGATGTGGAGCTCACTCGTCTGGCCGGCTCGGTCAGCGACACCAACCGTGCTCTGGGCATGCCCGCCCCGGCCATCAGCTTCGAGCCCGGCCGTTACATCGTGGCTCCAGCCGGCGTGACCCTGTATCGTGTAGGCACCATCAAGCATGTGCACCTGAGCGATGCCAAAGACAGTGCCGGCAACCCGATTGACGAGCGTGTGTATGTGTCTGTGGATGGCGGCATGTCCGACAATATCCGTCCGGCACTGTACGGAGCCGATTACACCGCACGTTTGGCCAACCGAACCGGCTCTACTGAGACGATGCTTGCCCGCGTGTGCGGCATGCATTGCGAATCCGGCGATATCGTGGTCCATGAGGTGCGTTTGCCCGCAGATTTGAAGCGCGGCGACATTCTTGCCGTGCCGGTCACCGGAGCATATGGCCGTACTATGGCCAGCAACTATAACCAGGCGTTGATTCCAGCTGTGGTCGCCGTGTCTGAGCAGGGCGCGCATGTTATGTTGCGCCGCCAGACCATCGATGACCTGCTGGACTTGGATCAAGGCTGACGGTAAAGCGGCATAGCTGTTCGATGCCGTTCAATAACGCATACGAGAGGGCCTCCCGCCGCGAGACGGGAGGCCCTCTATGTGGAACCAGTTGCTTACCTGGTGGTCACGGTACCGACCGGAGAGCCGCTGGTAACAGCTCCGGCAGCTGTGATGGCCAGCGCATCCACCAACGCCGGGTTGGTGAACACAACAATCACATCCGTGGCCTTGCCTGCAGCGCGAACCGCGTTCCAATCCACCTCGACGATCGGGTCGCCTGCGGTGATCTGCCGGCCTTCGGTGACCTTCATGGTGAACGGGTCGCCATTGAGCTGCACGGTGTCGATGCCGATATGCACCAGCACTTCCAGACCCGCGTTGGTGGTGATACCGACGGCGTGCTTGGCCTGAGCGATTGTGGACACCTTGCCGGACACCGGTGCGACGATCGTGTCTGACTTCGGTATCACCGCGAAGCCATCGCCGAGGAGCTTCTCGGCAAAGGTCTCATCGGGCACCTGGTCAATCGGTTCGATCGTGCCATCGACCGGGGCAAGCACGGTGGCTGTGGAAGCTGTGCCTGCGGGTTTAGGGGCGGCAGCGGGTGCTGCCGTCACGCTTTTGGGGCCGTGTCGCCTCCAACGGTCACACCTTTGGCGATGTCGTTCATCGCATCAGCCACGAATTGCACATCCGTACCGACGATCACCTGTAGGTTGGTCTTGTCGAGCACCTTGACGGCCGGAACGCCGGTCTTCTTGATGGCATCCTGATCGACGAGCGAGGTGTCGTTCACCACCAAGCGCAGGCGGGTCGTGCAGTTTTCGATGGACTTGACGTTGGAAGCACCGCCCAGCGCCGCGTAGATGCGGGAGGCCATGGTGATGTACTTGTCTTCGCCGGCGGCCGGAGCCTCGTCCACAGCAGCGACTTCCTCGGCCTCGCGGCCCGGGGTCATCAGGTTGAACTTGCGGATTGCAAAGTCAAACACGAAGTAGTAGATGACTGCGAACACCAGGCCTTGCACGATGAGCATGTAAGGTTTTGTTGCCAGCGGCCAGCCTAGAACGAAGTCGACCAAACCGGCCGAGAAGTTGAAGCCGGACATCCAGTCCATTGCTGCGGCGATGGCCACCGACAGACCAGTGAGCCTGGCGATTGGAAAGATTCAATCGATATTGGCCGCATGCGCTTCGATGAAGATTTTCCGCCACGGCGTGTCGGATTCCTTACGTAGGATAGTAAGCGGACATCCGCCGCGGCCTTTGGCGGATGATGTGGCATCAATAGGAAGGAACCTTGTGGCACAGCTGAATGAAAGCCCTATTCGCGTTGGACTTTTGGGAGCGGGCACCGTCGGATCTCAGACTGCCCGACTGATCGTGGAACAGAAGAGCGAGCTGTCAGCCCGAATCGGACGACCGATTGAACTGACCGGCGTCGCCTGCCTTGATCCGAAGGAAACCGAAGCGTTCCCGTGGATTGATCAGTCCATCGTCACCACCGACACAATGAGCGTGGCCACCAACTCGGACATCGTCATCGAGCTTATCGGCGGCACCACCGTGGCTCGCAAGTTTGTGCTTGCCGCCATCAAATCCGGCGCTTCCGTGGTCACTGCCAACAAGGCGCTGCTGGCCAAGTATGGCCCGGAAATCTATGCGGCCGCCGAGACCAAGGGCGTTGATATTTACTTTGAGGCTGCTGTGGGCGGTGCGATTCCGTTCCTGCGCCCGCTGCGCGAGTCCCTGGTCGGCGACAAGGTGACCAGCATGCTCGGCATCGTCAACGGCACCACCAACTACATTCTTGACGAGATGACCACCAAGGGTCTTCAGTTCGATGATGTTCTGAAGGATGCTCAGGCCAAGGGATACGCCGAAGCCGATCCGACCGGCGACATCGAGGGCTACGACGCTGCCAACAAGGCCGCCATCATGGCCACCCTCGGCTTCCACACCTCCGTGACCATCGACGATGTGTCCGTTGAAGGCATCACCAAGATCACTGCCGATGACATCGCCGCCGCCACCGCCGAGCATAAGGTCATCAAGCTGCTTGCCGTGGTCGAGAATAGCGAAGCCGGCGTCTCTGCTCGTGTCTATCCGGCCCTGATTGACGAGAGCCACCCGTTGGCCTCCGTACACGGCTCCTTCAACGCCGTGTTCGTCAAGGCTGAGGCTGCTGACGATCTGATGTTCTACGGCCGCGGTGCCGGTGGCGCTCCGACCGCTTCCGCCGTTGTAGGCGACGTGGTGACCGAAGCCCGTCACATTGCCGCTGGCTGCACTGGCCCCTCCATTCCGCTGTACAAGAATCTGCCGAAGGCTCCGATTACCGCTTCCAAGGCCGCATTTGCCGTGCGCTTCCTTATTCACGACAAGCCGGGTGTGCTGGCTGCCATCGCCGCCGAGTTCGCCAAGAACGGCGTCTCCATCAACGGCGTGAACCAGGACTTGAAGCCCACTATGACCGATCCCGGTTATGACGGTGAGATCCAGCAGCTGCGCGTGGTGACTCACCTGACCGACGAAGAGACCCTGCGCAACACCGTCAAGGCTGTGCAGTCCCTCGACTTCGTGACCGGTGAGCCGTCCATCCTGCGCGTGCTGGACTGATTTATTTTGAGTGGAGCTCCCCTCAGTCGCCTGCCGAACGTAGTGAGACTGAGGGGAGTTCCGCTCCAAAGGAACAACCATGAATCCAATCTGTAACAGCGTCCATGTGCGTGTGCCTGCCACCTCCGCCAACCTTGGTTCCGGCTTTGACACCGTGGGCTTGGCGCTCGACTATCACGATGAGCTCACGTTCACGCTTAACGATGATCCGAACGACGGCATCGCTCACGTGATTATCCACGGTGAAGGCGCCGATACATTGCCTCACGACGAAACCCATCTGGTGGTCTCCACCTTCCGCCGTGCCTGTGCCACTTTTGGTCTGGGCCGTCTCGGTTTCACGCTGGAGGCGACCAACAGTATTCCGCAGGCTCGCGGCATGGGCTCTTCCGCTGAGGCCATCGTGGCCGGTATCGCCGCGGCTGCGGCCTTTGCGCAGGCGGGCGACCTTAATCGCCCTGCCATCTTCGACATGGCTGCCCAAATCGAGGGGCATCCGGACAACGTGGCACCGGCGGTGTTCGGCGGTCTGACTGTCTCGTGGGACTTCGAGACCGCGGAAGGCGTTGGTTCAGTGGCCATTCCTGGCGGCGAGCCGCTGCACGGCGGATTCCATGCCGTCAACTATCCGGTCGATCCGGCCATCACCGCTGCCGTGTTCGTACCTGATTACGAGCTGTCCACCGAAAAGGCCCGTCAGGCGCTGCCCAAGGAACTGCCGTACAAGGATGCCGTCTACAACGTGTCCCGCGTGGGCCTGCTGCCCGCCGCGATGAATCCCGTGGTACTTGCACAGGCCGCGCAGCAGGGCAAGTCTGGCGTGGCCGCTGTCGCTGCAGACTCCGCAGCTTGCGCCTGCCGTGATAATGCCACTCACGGTGCTTGTGGCTGTGCCTCTGAAGCCGTGACTAACATTCATGAGCCGGTTCCTGCGGAGGCGTTTGCCGCAGCCGCGGCCCAGGCCAACGCACTGTTGTTCGCCGCCACGCAGGACAAGCTGCACCAGCCGTATCGTGGTGCCTTGATGCCGCCGTCCACCGATCTCATCGCCATGTTCCGAGCCAAGGGCTATGCCGCTGCCGTCTCCGGTGCCGGTCCCTGCGTGCTTGTGCTGCACTACGGCGACGCCCGCGAGGCTATTGATCAGCTGGCGTCGGAGCAGCTCGCTTCCGGTCGCTGGCGTGTACTCCATCTACCCATCAACACCGCCGGCGTCGAAATCGAACGCCACTAAGTCGAGGAGAAGGCTCCCGCTGGCGGGAGCCGGCCGCCGCAGGCGGTCTGAGGGTGGTCAGTCCTAGCGGCAGAGACCACTCTCGGTCTCACTTCGTTCGACAGCTCCCCTCAGGGAGGGGAGCCGCTTTACTACTGAAGGTCTGAGCCACATGTCCATCCCGCTAATCCTTGCATCCAAGTCCAAGCCACGCCGCGATGTGTTGTATTCGGGGGGCATCTGCCCCACGATTCGCGTATCGCATGTGGATGAACCAGCCGTGCTCGAGGTGGCTGCTCGTGAGGAAGGCGTGACTGTCGATGATTTGAGTATCAAGCAGCGTGTGATGATTCTGGCCGCCGCCAAAGCCGAGGCCGTACATCGTGCGTATCGTGATGTGGCTGATACGGCTGCCGCCGCGACCGGCGACCGTGTTATTGCTTACCCGCTCAAAGCCAAGGAAATCAGGGATTCGGAGCACGAAGCTGCTGTTGAGGACCTGCGCAAGGCCGCTGCCGGTAAGCCCATTGACTATTCCAAAGCGGAAATCGCCACCACACGTGATTTTTCTGGCGTGGATATGCCGACCGTCACCGAACCTATCGCTACTGCCATAGCGAATCAGCCGGGACTCACCGAGGCAACGGTCGGACCGCTGATTCTTGGTTGTGATTCGATGTTCCTCTTGGACGGAGTATGCTACGGCAAGCCGCACAGCGAGGCCGTTGCCCGCGAACGATTGAAGCGTATGAGCGGCGCGACCGGCGAACTGTGGACCGGCCACTGCCTTATCGATTTTGCAACCGGACGTACTGTGCGCGGCGCGAGTCACGCCAAAGTGCATTTCGGCGAGTTCACCGACGATGACATCGAGCGGTACATCGCCACTGGCGAGCCGCTGGAAGTCGCCGGTTCGTTCACGCTCGAGGGCTTCGGTGGTGCGTTCATTGACAGCATCGAGGGCGATCCGCACGGTATCATCGGCCTCAGCTTGCCGCTGGCTCGGCATTTGGCTGGCGAATTAGGCGTCAAATGGACTGACCTGTGGAACGTAGACCGTGGCGAGCTGGCGCCGGAGAGCAAGGCTTCGGGCAACCAGCACGCCGGCATTCTGCCGCCGGTGGAGAACGTGCACCAGCCTGGCGACGGCTGGGTGGATTGCGCATGCGGTCGCAAGCATTGGGGCACCAACGGCGCGTCCGGCATTTTGCTGGCTCGCCGCGATGCTGCGAGCGGCAAGGTGACTCATGTGGTTATGCAGCATCGCGCCGCATGGAGCGCCGAGGGTGGCACATGGGGCATTCCTGGCGGTGCCACGGCGGATGGCGAGTCACCCATTGAGGGCGCGCTGCGCGAGAGCTATGAGGAGGCGAATATCACGCCCGAGGATATTGAGGTGGTTGGTTCCTACCGCGAAGATCATGGTCCGTGGGCATACACCACCGTGTTCGCCTTCGAAAAGTCCGGCTACACCGTTGAGCCCAAGGCCAACGACGACGAAAGTATGGAAGTTTGCTGGGTGCCGATTGCCGACGTGCCCAACCGCAAGCTCCTCACCGCCATGAAGACCGACTGGCCCCGCTTCGCCGCACGTCTGGATGAGCTGGCCGCCGCGCAAGGATGAGTGCGGTGCCTGAATGCGATTCTGATAATGACCGGCACTGAATAGTGGTTACCGATCGCACATCATCGGTGATTGCGGATATTGAGTGGGGTGAACATTCTGGATGATTTGGGGATGTGCCGAAAGTCATATCGTTCGTAAAATGCAACTGCTTGGTCGGTGGCAGGTTCTACAAGTAGCGCTCGCGCTCCAATGATGGCGGCGGCGTTCATGGAACGAAGTACCGCATCTCGGAGTAGTTGACTGCCGACATGCATGGTTTGAAATCTGATGTCCACGCCCATCATGCCTAGCAAGATTGCGGGGATGGGGTTCGGACTATTGCGTTTCAGCCAGCCGGAAGCCCCCGAGTGTTCAATACTGTATGCGCTCAGTGTGTAGAATCCAGCCAGCATATCAGTGCCATTGATGTCCTTGGTGAAGGTGGCATAGACCACGGCAGTGCCTTGTCTACCCGCCGTGGCGGCATGTCTTGCCAGCCAATCATTGACCAGTGACAGACCGCAATCGAAACCGGAGATGTCGTCGTTTGCAGTCAGGCGTCGGGGCTTGGTGAAGTTGATCACGTCCATATCGGATCGCTTTCCAACAATTCAGTCAGACGTGGTCCCATGGGTTCGTCCAATGCGGCGGTGAAATCATTCCACGCTTGATTGTTCAGTCGAATGATGTGAGCTTCATGGATATCCCTGTCTGCGGCGGCGAGCAGATTCGACAATGCCCATTGCGACGCAGTCAGGCCTTTGGACTCGGCCGCTTGATCGATTCTGGATCGTTGTTCTTGAGTGAGCCTCATCTCAAAACGACTGTTCTTGTTGTTCTCAGTAGTCATACCCCTATTGTACGGCTTTTGTACGGACGAAATTGATATGTTTGGGATATCGATTGCGATGGCCACGTGAGCTCCTTTGCTGGGTATGTCCGATTTGCGAGCGTGCAGCACGCTGATTCCATGAACATACCGTTCGCGTGATTCGCATGTCCAGCCGAATCGACCTATGTGGTTCCAGCTTCCGAAGTTATCCACATTGCCATTGATAAAAGTATTGTCGCATCGACTGCGAATCTCTAATCCTTGCGGATGAGAGGTGGGTGGGGCGGTTGAAAAGGTTCATACCGCAGCCTGATGGTCAGGCTTCTGCTCGATCCGTACTCTCGGGAGTATGAATACAGCAACACAGCAATTTCAGCAGACTCAGACCACACCGGAAGCAGTGCAACAACAGGACGCACGGCAGCAGTGGTCTCCGGTGATCGAGGCACATGACTTGGTCATGGACTACACCGCCAGTATGGCCCGTGCGCAGGCCGGTCATGGCGTTACCAGTGTGATTCCGGCCGGAACAGGTGCTGCGGTTCCCGCTGCCAATGGTCAGCCCGGTTTCGCCATGCCAACCATGCACACACTTGCCCTGAACCACGTGAGCTTCGCATTGGGTGAGGGTGAGACGGTTGCTGTCATGGGCCCGTCTGGCTCCGGCAAGTCCACGCTGCTGCACGCGCTCGCCGGCATCATCAAGCCGACCGCTGGCACAGTGACCTTCCGTGGCTCGAATCTGGATGCCATGAGCGATGCCGGCCGCACCAAACTGCGCCGCAACGCCTTCGGCTTCGTCTTCCAATCCGGCCAGCTGCTGCCCGAACTGCCGGCGGTCGAAAATATCGCCCTGCCGATGATGCTTGACGGCATGCCCTACCGCACCGCCACCGACACGGCGATCCTGTGGCTGGAACGCATGGGATTGCGCGCGCTCGCCACGCACCGGCCGGGGGAGATGAGCGGCGGACAGATGCAGCGCATCGCCATCGCCCGTGCGCTCGCCGTCAAACCTGCCGTGGTCTTCGCCGACGAGCCGACCGGCGCGCTCGACCAAGCCACCGGCCGCGAGGTCATGGGCATTCTCATGGCCGCCGCGCGGGACAACGGTTCCGCCGTGGTCGTCGTCACCCACGACCCCAACGTCGCTTCGTTCTGCTCGCGCACCGTGACCATGCAGGACGGCCAGCTGGGAGGCGTACGATGAGCGCTTTCGCATTGTGGCGATTGTTCCATCGCCCCGGCTCGCGTGGCAGTGCGGGTCATACTTCGGTGTTGGCCATCATTGCTTTTGCCGCAGCCACCACTATCTTTCTCACCGTTTTGGGCGGCGTGCATGGGTTCATGTGGCGTGCCTCCGCCGACCACACCATTGGATGCGCAATCAATCTCGACGCTTGCAAACCCGGAACAGCGGAAATCTGGAAGCAGCGTATCGCCAATCCCCACAGCCTGGATCAATACGCCACGGCATACGTCGTGCTGGCGTTCTTTGCCTGCCTGCTGCTGATTGTGCCGTTCGTGGCGCTTGCCGGTTCCGCCGCGCGATTGGCTGCGTCCCGTCGTGACGCTCGGCTCGCATCCCTGCGCTTGGCAGGCGCGACCACGGGGCAAGTTATTCGCCTTACGGCGCTTGATGCGGCTGGGCAGGCCTTGGTGGGGGCGCTGATTGGCATCGCGGGGTACTGCGTGTTGATCCCCCTAATCATGTTGCTGCATTTCCAGAATCAGACGTTTACGTTCGAGCAACTGTGGGTGGGGCCGATTGCCTTGATCATTACGCTTGTTGGCGTGACCGTGTTGGCGCTGATCTCTTCGCTGGTCACGCTTCGGCGCGTGGCCATCACGCCACTCGGCGTCACTTCACGCGTTGCGACTACGCTGCCGTCCGGCTGGCGTGTGGTGGTGTTCGCCGTCATCATGGTGATTGCCGTTCTTCTGTTCAAGAATCCGATGGTGCTGGCTCAGGCCGGTGAAGTAGTGATGTACGGCGTGATCATCGGTTTCATGCTGCTGTGCTTCGCGCTGGTGAACCTCGTGGGCTCCTGGGTGGTCACCGCCCGCGCCAAAGCCAAGGCCAAACGGCCCAAGGACGCGGCCACGATGATTGCCATGCGCCGTATTCTCGACAATCCGAAGCGCGCGTGGCGCAATGTGTCCGGCATTGCACTGGCCGTGTTCATCGCCGGCATCACCTCGATCTGCGGATTCTTCGGATCGGCCGCCGTGGTCGGTGACGCCAACGACCCGTCCACCGTGTTCATTCGCGACATCGGCACCGGCGGCATCCTGACGCTAGTGTTCGCCGCTGTGCTTGCCGCGGTCAGCTCCGGTGTGATGCAGGCCGGCAGCGTGTACGATCAGGCCGGCGAATATCGCATGCTGGTGTTGGAGGGCACTGATGTCAAGACCTTGAACCGTGCGCGATTCATCGAGGTACTCACCCCGCTCAACATCGTGGTGATCGTGGCCGGTGGCTGTTCCATGCTGCTTATGGCCCCTCTGTTCGCCGCTTCGATGACCGAACCGGCCACGCTGGCCAGCTTCTTCGGCGGGCTTGTGCTGTGCTATGCGCTGGTTTCGGTGGGTGCGTTCGCGTCCAATCGGGTGGCCGCCAGCTTGAATCTGGCCGATTATCGGGCCGATGACTGAGGCGGTACGGTACTTTCCCGGGTGACGACACTGGTGGGGAGGATGACGTGCATATCACCCTGATTGCCCTTGCGGCTGTCGATGATCATCTGCACGGCGCGTTGGGCTATTTCGCTGAACGGCTGATGCACGCTGGTCAGGGAGGGCATGAGTTGGCCGGCGGGGAAAATGTCGTCGAACCCCATGACGGACAATTGCTTTGGCAACGCGATCTTATGCTCTCGTGCGGCACGATACGTGCTTACCGCAGATAAGTCGTTGCAGCAGAAAATCGCGGTGGGTCGGTCGGTGAGTTCCAGCAGCCGGCAGGCTGCTTCATAGCTTGTTTCGGCGGGGAAGTAGTCGCCCTGTTCGATATAGGACTCCGGCAGATCCACCCCGGCCTGTTGCAGAGCGGCGGTGAATCCGCTATAGCGCGCGATGCTGGTCTGTAGGTTCGCCGGCCCCCGGATAACGGCGATGCGTCGATGGCCGAGCGACAGCAGGTGTTTGCCGGCCTGGTATCCTGCGGTCCAGTTATCGATGGACACGCTCATCACATCCGAATCGACGGTATCGATTGGGTCGATGATGACCACGGGAATACTGCGCGTTTTCAACAAAGACTTCGCTTGAGTGGTCAGACCGCCCATCTGCTGCATAATCACGCCTTGGGGATTTCTATCGATGATGCCGCGGAAACAGTCTTCCGTGGCATCGCCATGGTTGGTCTGGGTGACCGTGATGGCGAGGCCCGCCTGCTGCGCCCAGTATGAGGCGTATTTGATGAGTTCCATCGTGCCGTTGTGCTCAATGTATTCGACGACGAGCTCTATGGTGGGGGAGAGTTTGGTGTTGACCAGAGGCCTTGAGTAACCGTGATCTTTGAGGATTTGCTCGACTTGTCTCCGCGTCTCGTCGGAAATGCCTGGCCTGCCATTGATGACTTTGGAAACAGTGGATGCGGATACGCCGGCGATTTTTGCGAGCTCGCCGACCTTGAGCTTGTGGGTGGATGTATCGTTAGCCATCGGTGCTTCCCTCTTGGATATTCGCCGTTTAATTACTGAGACGATTTCGTCGATGTTCCCACCATTATGGCGCATTGTGCCGTAACAATTCCGTGTTTTCTTGCCCTTTGTCCGGCCTTGAATAAAAATTTTCGCAAATAGGCTTGCAAATTTCTTTATTCGGACGTATGATATAGCCGTTGGTTCACACCAGGCGAAGGAGCCCGAACACATGAGTACCATCACCAAAGTCAAGACGTATGACTTCCGATTCCCCACTTCAACGACGCTTTCCGGCTCGGATGCAATGAACCCCGATCCGGATTATTCCTCTGCGTACGTGGAGATTTCCACCAGCGCCGACGACGGCATCACGGGTGTGGGATTCGTGTTCACCATCGGCCGTGGCAACGACGTGGTTTGCAAGGCCATCGAATCGATGTCGCAGGTGCTGATTGGGCGCAACACCGAGGAACTGCTCGACAACATGCGCATTGCATGGGACCTGTTCGTGCATGATTCCCAGCTGCGTTGGCTTGGCCCTGAAAAGGGCGTGGAGCATATGGCCATCGGCGCGGTGCTCTCCGCGTTGTGGGATATCAAGGCCAAGCGTGCGGGCAAGCCGTTGTGGCTGGTGCGGGGGGGGAGGGAGCCGGAGGGGAGCGGCGCAG
>OBZB01000080.1_pt1 | contig 31107 bp, 26 predicted proteins | sample 1476861 | NCBI WGS metagenome assembly OBZB01 (sample SAMEA2580226, study PRJEB22360) | human gut metagenome | biome: human gut; feature: human-associated habitat; material: faeces | place: Denmark | collected 2008/2010
GATTGCCGCTCTTTACCGGTGCGGGGTTTCAAAGCATCGTCCGCCATTATCGCCGAACCCACAACAGCATGGCCGGGTTTGCAGATCGCGTTGCCATTCATATCAATGATACCCATCCGGCAATGGCAATTCCGGAGCTGATGCGGGTGTTAATGGATGATGAGCATGTTAGCTGGGACGAAGCTTGGCGCATTACGCTCAAGGTGATGAGCTACACGAACCATACGTTGTTGTCAGAGGCGCTGGAAGTTTGGCCAATTGATATGTTCAGCGGCATGGTACCGCGAATCTATCAAATCATTCAGGAAATCGATCGCCGCTTCCGGCTGGTTTTCGTGCCGCAATTTGGTCAAGCAATGATTGATCGGATTGCGCCGCTTGGTAACGGACAGGTGCGGATGGCCTATCTCGCATCAATTGGTTCCCATGCGATCAATGGCGTGGCCCCAATTCATAGTGAGTTGCTTAAAAAAGACGTCCTGCATGACTTGTATCAAATCTTTCCAGAACGGTTCAATAACAAGACAAACGGCATCACGCCGCGGCGTTGGATTCAAATTGGCGACCGACCACTTTCCCACCTTTTGGATAAAAAAATTGGGACAACTTGGCGAAAAAACCCGTTGGCATTGCGGCAGTTGCATGACTTCGCCGATGATACCCGGTTTCTCGACGATTTGAATGCTGCTAAGGCCGAAAATAAACGAGCATTGGCGAAGTATATTGATCAAGTTGTGCACGTCAAAGTTGATCCTGATGCCATTTTTGATGTGCAGATCAAACGCCTGCACGCGTATAAACGGCAATTATTGCATGTCTTAGGGATTCTTGATGCTTACTTGGCGATCAAACGTGGCGAAAAACGACCAAAGCGTTTGCACATTTTTGGCGCTAAAGCTGCGCCAAGTTACGTTTATGCTAAGGAAATCATTAAGGTTATGAATGCAGTTGCCGATTTGGTCAACGGTGATCCAGATGTCAGCAAGTACTTGCAAGTTGTTTTCTTGCCGAATTATGGTGTCACCATGGCTGAAAAGATTATTCCTGCGGCCGATATTTCTGAACAAATTTCCACAGCCGGTAAGGAAGCCAGCGGCACCAGTAACATGAAGCTGATGAGTGCCGGTGCCTTGACCTTGGCGACACTTGATGGCGCAAATATCGAGATCAAGGATGCTGTTGGTGATGACAACGTTGAGATTTTTGGGTTGACAGAGGAAGAAATTGCCGGTTATTACCAGCGTGGCGATTATCATGCTCGCGACTTTTACAATCAAGATCCACGCTTGCACGCCGCACTGGATATGCTGGTCAATGGGCAGATCCCGGGGATTGAAACAGAAGGTCGTGACATTTTCAATTCGTTATTGACTTACAACGATGAATACTTCGTGTTGGCCGATTTTGAAAGTTATCTGGCTGCGAACGAAAGACTGGATAAGCTTTATCAACAACCGCGCATTTGGGCCAAAAAGGCGTTGGCTAATATTGCCGAAAGTGGCCGATTCTCGGCTGACTTTACGGTTCAACGCTATGGTCGCGAGATTTGGCATGTGGTGGCAAAGACACCAGAAGATGATCACGAGGCTTAAAGCGGACATACAGAGGCTACTTGTGGTGATTGTTTTTTAGATAACATGCAGAAAGTTGGCCGCGCAGCCATCAGCCTGAATCGCCGCGACGCCAGCTCGGACTTATCGGAAACACTCGATGTAGAATAGCATCTGATCAGCATGCCTTGGCGCTCATTGTTATCAATCCAGCTATCGGTTGCGTGATTAATGAAGGTTCATTTATCGGTTTTGAGAACGTTTCGTGTACATGACACATGGAGGAACACAATGTTTCAATTTGATTCATTTACCGACCGCCGACCTTTTGGCGCGGTGCAAAAAGGCACGGCTGTGACATTGACGGCACAGGCTGATGGTGTGGTGACACAAGCCACACTTGTCATCATGCCAGACGAACATTGCGATCAAATGCAATCCTTGCCGATGACGAAAAGCCCTAACGGCTACACAGTGACGTTTACGCCTCCTAATGCCGGTCTTTGGTTTTATCATTTTGAGTTGCAAAGCGACAATGGCCGGGAACGCTTTGGTGCAGTCGGCGGTGGTTTTGGCGGGCTTGGTCAGCTTTACCCGGAAAATGTGGATGTGGTTAATTATCAGATGACCGTTGTGACCGCATTTGATCCCGTTCCGGCGTGGTATCAAAATGCCCGTTTTTATCATATCTTCGTAGATCGCTTCAATAATGGGAATGCTGACGGTCACGTGAATGCTCCGAAGGAAAACTCTTTTCTGTATGGGCGAAAAACCGATCGGCCCATGTATATTCGCGGGAACGATGGCGAGATCATTCGCTGGGATTTTTACGGCGGTAATTTGACTGGCATTCAACAAAAGCTGCCATTATTGGCAGCCCGTGGCATCAACGCCTTATATTTAAGTCCAATTTTTCAGGCGCGGAGCAATCATCGGTATGACACGGGCGATTATTTCGCAATTGATGAAGTTTTAGGTTCGCTGCATGACTTTAAGCAGTTTTTGGCGGCAGCGCATCAGTTGGGGATGCATGTCATTCTGGATGGCGTGTTTAACCACGTCGGCGCTGATAGCCGCTACTTCAATGCCGTCAATGAATATTCAGACGTGGGTGCGGCCAATAGCCTGGATTCCCCATATGCCTCGTGGTTTTCATTCAAGCGATTTCCTGATGACTACAATAGCTGGTGGGGCGTGAAGGATCTGCCAGCCATTAATAAGGATAATCAAGATTTTCATGACTTCATTGCGGCTAAAAAAGGTTCGGTGATCAGTTATTGGACTGACTTAGGCGTTGATGGCTGGCGCTTAGATGTTGCCGATGAATTGATGGACGATTTTATCCGGCAGATTCGCAGCACGCTTGATCAATTTCCGGAGCGGGTGCTGATCGGCGAAGTCTGGGAGGATGCCTCCAATAAACAGGCTTATGGCAAGCGGCGGCAATATTTTGAAGGCGGCGAATTGAATGCGGTCATGAATTATCCGCTGCGATCCATGTTGATTGACCTGACAAATGGGCAGTTAAACGCGGCAGGATTTGTGCGTCAATTGATGACGTTGAAGGAGAATTATCCAACAAATGCGTTTGCGTTCAATTTCAACAACATTGGCAGTCATGATACACCACGGATTTTAACGATGTTGGATGGTGATCGGCGTAAGTTGCAGTTTATCGTCTCGCTATTTTACTGGCTGCCTGGGGTGCCGTGCCTTTACTACGGGGATGAGGCCGGGTTAACTGGCGGTAAAGACCCGGATAACCGCGCCTTTTATCCGTGGGGCCATGAAGATCAGGCTGTTTTGGATATTTATCAAATCGCGCTTCAGACCCGCATTGATCAGCCAGCCTTGGCTGCAGGTGCCGCTTTTTTCCCATTTACGTTTGAAGACAGTTTTGGCTTCGTCCGCCAAAATGATACCCAAACGCTGGTAGTTCTGGCCAATCCAACTGGATCACCGCAAGTGTTACAGGATCCGCATGCTGAATTAGTGCCAAAAAGTTTGCGCGCTTTATTACCAGTAGGCACGATGGTACCGGCAGGCGGTGTGATTTGGCAGCAAATTTAACGCTTATGTTATTGTTATGAATGCTGTGATTTGTTATAGCATTTTGGCATAAGAACCTGTCTAGTATCTGCTGAATCTGGTAGAATTGTGGAAAACCGACTGAGGAGTTTGTCATGCCAGATTATCCAAGCAATATTTCTCGAGCGCAATTTGCGTTAATACAACCTGATTTAGAAAACTTCCGCAAGCATACAAGACCGCGTCGTTATGATCTTTATGACGTATTCAATGCCATCCTTTACTCGCTTACTACAGGGTGTCATTGGCGTGAATTACCGCACGATTTCCCGGAATGGCACACTGTCTACCGCTATTACGATATGTGGCGAGATAAACCAGACCCGACAGCTGATTCGCTATTAGAAAGGCTTTTAAAAAAACTGTTGCTTCCTATCGCTTTGCACAGGGCCGATCGGTCCGAACGTCGTTTGTGATTGTTGATGCTCAAAGTGTTAAAACCACTGATTTAACGAAAAATAGTGGCTACGATGGCGGCAAAAAGATTTCAGGGATTAAGCGTCATATGGCGGTTGATATTAATGGTTTACCACAAGCCATTCTCGTGACACGAGCTAATGTATCAGATCGTTCAGGGGCATTGGCTATGTTTAGTTTGGCTAGCCAAAATTTAGAGCTGGTTCAGCATGTCATGGTTGATGGTGGCTACACTGGCAATGACTTTGCGGATCAGGTGAAGCTCATTTTGAATGCTAAGACGACGGTAGCTAAACGCAACGAGTTGCATATGTTCACGGTGTTACCGCAACGATGGATCGTTGAACGTTCATGGAGTTGGCTAGACAAATGTCGGCGACTTTGGAAAAACTGTGAACGTGCCCTTAACAGCAGTCTTCAAATGGTTGTATTGGCCTTCCTGAAGATAGTTCTTAAAAGATACTAGACAGGTTCTAAAGCACTTTTTTGTAAATAGTCAGGGAGATATCATGAATCAGTCAACTTTTCAGCTACTTGGTAATGTTGCTTCAGCAGATTTCTACCTTTGTGAAGGCAGTGATATTACTTTAATATCTGATAATAATGCCTATAATATGAAAGCTTTAGCCCAAGAAGCACTTAAACTGCGTGTTCCTAATTCTTTGACCGTTATTGATTTAAACAACTTCTACGTTGGTATGATCCCTATTGATCATAATCAGATATTGACCATGATTCCTCATATTAACACCACCAATATCCCATTCAATTATCAGGAAATCACTAATTTTATCGGGTCTAGAATTTTTGGTGTTGGAAAGTATTTCCATTCCAAAAGTACTAGGCCCTAATTTAAAAAGCCATTGATAATGGATCAAAAACGGCCAATAGGGTATACCCTAATGGTCTTTTTTATTTCTGTGCTATACTAGGAATTGCAAGTGTTCATTAGAACTGTCCAAAAGGAGAATTGAAAATGGCTAAAATCGGTTATGCGCGAGTGAGTTCCAAGGAGCAACATTTAGATCGACAGTTAGCGGCTTTAAAAGACGTTGATAAATTATTTACGGATAAATTAAGTGGGGCTAACACTAATCGGCCAGAACTGCAAAAAATGCTGGCCTATATTCGTGAGGGTGATATCGTCCTGGTCACTGAATTAGATCGCTTAGGCAGAAACAACCAGGATTTAACTAAGATTATGAACACCATTCAAAATAAGGGGGCCACCCTAGATGTGTTAAATTTACCGTCCATGACAGGGATTGCGGATCCTAACTTGCGTCAACTGATGACCAACCTCATCATTGAACTGTATAAGTATCAGGCGGAAAGCGAACGTAAGCGGATCATCGAACGTCAGCAACAAGGAATCGCCCTAGCTAAGCAGCAGGGCAAATATCATGGACGCAAACACCAATACACCCAAGACGATCCCCGCTTGCAACATGCTTTTAAGCTTTATCAGGCGGGCATGAGTGACATTGATGTGGCTCGAAATACCGGGATTAAACGGACGACCTTTATCAGATATCGCAAAAAGTTTAATATAAAAAGATGAGACTTAGGTTATGTCCGTATAATTGGTGTAAATTCTAAATAGGACTTTGTGAAATCTGAAAGGAACTTCATTATGCCAAAGGTTGAATTAAATTTAGAAGATGACGAATTAAAGGAACTATTACTAGGTGATCGGGATAAGGCCATGCAATCAATTATGGCCAAGATCCTTGACGAAATTCTTAAGTCCGAAGCGACTGAGCAGATTAAAGCTAAGGCTTATGAACGTTCGGATGAACGAACCAATTCACGGAATGGTTATCGGGTTCGTCAGCTTACCACCCGCGTAGGGTCTCTAGAACTACACGTTCCTAAACTCCGTCATGGCAATTTTTCAACACAGCTGTTCAAACGCTACCAGCGTAGTGAGCAGGCCTTTGATTTGGCATTAATGGAAATGGTAATCCAAGGTGTTTCAACACGTAAAGTAGCTGAGATTACTAAGAAGTTATGTGGGACAACCTTTTCCAAAAGTACGGTCTCGGCTTTATGCAATAATTTGGACGACCAAGTGCTGGATTTTAACCGACGTCCCCTTACGCAAAAGTATGCTTTTGTGTATGCCGATGCAATTTTATTTAAGGTACACCGTGGTCACGTTGTGACAAGTAATAGCTTACTCGTTGCGATTGGAATCGACCCTAGCGGTCGTCGAGAAGTGCTCGGTTTTGATATCGGTGATAGTGAATCAAAAGCTTCATGGATGGACTTCTTTAGTGAACTTAAACAGCGGGGCCTTACCAACGTTGATATGTTTGTTTCAGACGCTCATTGTGGCTTAAAGGATGCAATCACTACGCAATTTCAGGGTAGCCTTTGGCAGAGATGTCAATTTCATTTTAGTAATGACTGTACAAGTATTCTGGCACTCAAGGATCGTAAAGAAGTTGCTAACCGACTCAAAGATTTATTTAATGCTCCAACGTACGACCAAGCGGTTGAACGGCGTGACCAATTGGTTAAAGATTGGCAGGCCGAGTTCCCTAAGGTGGTGAAGAAATTAGAAAATAGTTTTAACGAATTAATGGTGGTTTACCAGCTCCCAGAGGAGCTAAGGAAGCGTCTCTGGACGAATAATACAATTGAGCGGGTTAATCAAGAAATCCGTCGTCGTGACCGTGTAATCCGGATATTCCCGAATGATCTAAGCGTCTTGCGACTAATGGGAGCACTACTGATTGAACAGAATGAAAAATGGACTGCTGGTCCACGGTACTTAAACATGACCGTTTACCACGGGATTGAAAAAGATGACAATTTAGAAGAAGCCGGTATGCTTAAGCTTGTGAAATGATAAATTCGCGGAATTTAATTTACACCAACATTTTGGACTTGACCTTTAACAGCTATACCAACCTATTTTTAATATTAATCACTGTCTGCGCCGATACACCAGTTTCAGCCGCAATCGCACGATAGCTAATTGGAGCACCAGCTGCTTTGTTTTTTAACTGATTAACGATACAACGATAAATAAATCGTTTTTGTGGATTAGGTGCGTCTGCGGCATAGGCGGGACGAGTTCCCCGATATTTCCCATTGGCTTTGGCAATTTCAATTCCTTGTCGTTGACGCTCGCGAATTTTCTTTCTCTCCGTCTGGGCCATATAAGCTAGCAGCTTGGTCAATAGGTCAAACATAAATTTATCCATATCTGAATCGCCGGTTCGCATAGACAGAAATGGCGCATCTAAGACTTCCATTTTAACTTGTTTGTCTCTGATCTGCTTGATGATATCACTAGCATCATCATAGTTACGACTCAAGCGATCCAAGGACGAAATAACTAATGTATCACCCTGCCGAACATACGCAATGGCGGCCTGTAATTCTGGTCGATTTTCGGTTGATTTCCCCGATTGCTTTTCTTCGAATATTTTTTCACACTTAGCTTTTTTAAGTGATTTGATTTGACGTGATAAATTCTGATCAGTTGAACTAACCCTGGCATATCCAATTTTCATCACTACTTCTCCTCTCGAAAATTTACCCTATGCTATTGGTAATAGATTAGACACTCAAATTGGACATTTTCTAACAGATTCAAGAATCGCTTACCATGCCCAATAGAATCTCGTTTTTTCCCTATGTTCCTAGTATAATGTTTATTATCCATTTAGGGTACACTTAGTTTAGACACTTAAATTGTAACATAAATTATCTCTAAATACATAGAATCCTCTTCAAATATACAGTGGATCCTGATAAACCATATAGGATTAATTGTTAAATTTGAGTGTACCCAATTTAATTAAAAATAACTTATTTTGGATAGAACTTGATGAAAAAATATCATAAAATATAGTTGAACAAATACTGATTCTGATAAAAAGAACAAAAACCTTTCCACTACTGATCATATATTACGTATTACGGTTGCTGATTAGTTAGACAATGTAGAATCGGATTTTTAGAAAGGACTAGACATTATTATGGGGAAAAAGAATTATCGCTTAAAAGAGGAAAAGTATCGGGAACAGGTTACGCGTTACTCGCTTAGGAAGCTTAGCATTGGAGTAGCGTCGGTTGCCCTGTTTTCTTTTGTATTGAGTTCGCCTCAAGTCTACGCCGCAACCTCTTCGGAAAGTAATACTAGCAACGCTGCCAGTGTTCAAACCAGCGGGGCTAGTGCGTCGTCTTCGGCTTCTACGGATGATGTCAGGGTCGCCGGTAATCAGGCAAGTGACGGTAACTTAATTGATAAGACGACCACAACAACCACCACGAAGGATAGCCAGGGGACGACGACCACCACGACAACGACCGGAACGTTAGATCCCAAAACCAATTTATCCACCAATGATCAAGCGGCGTCCCTTAATTCAGAAGTTAATAAGGCCAATGCTGCCGGCGTAAAGACGACCCAGACCGCCGACCAAACGTATGACAATGTTCAGGCGGCTGGTAATGACTACGCTAACCAAATTAACAATCTTAACAAGACAACCAGTGATTATAAGCAAGCCGTTCAAGCCTTCCAGAATTCACTGAAGAAATACAACGATACGGTTAATAGCTACCAGGTTGCTAAGCAAGAATATGAACAGGCGTTAGCAAAGTACAATCAGGAGCAAGCGGAATACCAGCGCTACAAAGAAAGAAATGCTCAAAACCTTGCTGACTTTAAGAACGATAGTAATTTAACCGATATTTCCCAAACCACTACGAGCAGTAATGGGAATGAAGAAACGGTAACTAGCGCGACGGTTAAATTACCAACCGAACTGGAGAAGGCTATTAAGGAAGCCCAGCAGCTGGGCATGACTGTTAACCAGAACGATTCATCCGAAGCTGATAGTAGTGCTGATGCTTTGAGCAAGTACGCCACGATGACAGAGGCGATCAACAAGGCAATCACTGAATACCAGCAGGCACTTAGTAACTATGAAGCGCAAATGGCCGTCTACGCTGATCAGAAAAAGAAGTGGGATGAAGAGAACAAGGCCTTTAAGGAATATCAAAAACAAGCCGCGGAATCACAAGGGGCCGGGGCAGTAGTGGCCGCGCAAGGCCTGGTTTTTGAACAGCAAAAGGATGCGACGATGACGATTGAAGGGGCCGATACCTACATGACGAAGGAAGTATCGGATCAGCTTAATAGCAAAGACGTCATTAGCCGTTTTGATAAAGCAGCTCTTGATGCCATGCAGGATGCCAGTGGCAATAAAACAGCTTACCAGCAGAATAATCCTCATGGAGAAGCCGAGAATACTTGGATCGTCTTAAAAAAGGGCCAGCCGGTGACCGTCACCTACCACAACCTTACCGGGGCGACGTACAATGGGAAGCCGATTGATCATGTCGTTTATAAGTATGAACTGGAGAGCTCATCTGACGGCACAGATGAAGTCATGGCTCAGATTATGCACGACCCAACCGAAACCATCTGGGTGGGAAGCAACTCCAACGACCCTAATAATCATTTACGAGTTAAGATGACAATTGCCTTCTATGGTAGCGACGGTAATAAGTTTGATACCTCAGACGGGAAGGCCGTTTTGAGCTTAGCATCCTTGAACCACTACACGACCATTCCATACATTAGCGATAGTGGGCAGCAAGAAACCATTCAGATGAACCACCTGGAAAGGGTTAACATTGGTAATAATGAATTTGTGGGCATTCCTGGTTCGTCAGTAACCCTTAATGAGAATGGCTGGGTTTACTCGGTCAATAGTAACCAAAGGGTTTCTGAAGGCGCAAAGTTTGATGCTGATGATATGTATGGATATGTAAACAAGCAGACGGGCGAAACCTTCTACACTTCTGATTCAGACATTACCAATAATAAGTATATCTTAGCCCATGGCGGGGCCCAGAATTGGGTTGCGGCATCGAAAACCGTTGGATGGGATGATGTGCCAAGCGCCAACGACGGCAAGTGGCCGGTAAACAAGTACTACGGGGCTGGGGCGATGAAGCTGACCGGGGACTATATTGAATTTGATGTCGGCGGTAATACGCCAGACTTTAACACCTCTTACTGGTTTAACATCAATTCATCGATTGCCGTTCCGCAAGACCCTGGTAATCCACCGGTACAACCTGTTAAGCCGACTGCGAATGTTGAATACAACCAGCTCACGGTTTCGAAATCGGAAACGGTTAAATCGCCAACCGCACCGAAACCAGAATTTGACCATGAGAAGCCGGGTGAAAAACCGCAGGCTCCCGAGGTTCCAAGTGCTGAGTGGCATTTAGCCAAGGTAGTAAAGGTTGCTAAAGAGACGGTACCAGATAAACCAGCAGAGCCCAATAAGCCTGCGGAACCAAGCAAGCCAACTGAGCCGACCAAACCGACGGAGCTAAATAAAACACCTGAGCCAACAAAACCTAGCCCTGTAAAGGCGGTACGGCAGATTTCTACCGAAACTCAACCAACTAATAAAAAACGCCTTCCTCAAACTGGGGACGAGAAAGATACCAAGCAAAGGGTACTGGGGACGATTTTGTTAGCCATGGTTTCGTTCTTGGGATTCACTCAGCTAGCTTCTTTTTTCAAAAAGAGATCCTGAGAAGGTTAACTCCATCAAATTAACACAGCTACAAGTTAAATTTTAGTGGCTGGGGAAAGCTCTGAGAGTGTCAATAATTTTGTGTAAATTGGAAAAGCCTTCCAAAGTATGTTAAATTTAGTTGAACATTGAGCTAAAGTATCACGACAGGATTGAAAAAGATGCCACCTTAGAAGAAGATGGTAAGCTTAAGTTTGTGAAATGATAAATTCGCGGAATTTAATTTACACCAACATTTTGGACTTGACCGAGACTTATATGTCAGGTAAATTAAAAACCGTTTTTTATGAGCAGCAAAATTAATGGTCTATAATATGACATATGGAGATTCTTATTGGTCTCCTTCCATTCATGCTGATGTTCAGTTAGTAAAAGTCTTAGTGTCATGCTTTTCTTATTGATTAGCATGGCTTTTCTTTTGCCTGTTCTCAAAAAGCCCGCTACCTTCCCCACGAGGTAACGGGCCTTTTGATATTATGCAATAGTAACTTTAGTCCTGTTGCTAACAGTATTACATCACGTGAACCATATAATTTCCTATCCAAATAGTCCAGCTTTCTTCCAGCCACATTGTTTCAAATAATCTCGAATCGACTTTTTAATGATTGAAGTATCTAACTTAGATTCAACAATTCCAACTTTACCGCTCTTCTTGTCCTGTCCAATGCCAAAAGAAATACTTTTCTGATAAGTCTTTCCCTTAGAAAAGGAGATGTCTTTACTGAAAGATAGTTTACCGTTATGCATCCTAATACTTGATGTCTTACTAGAAGTGCTATCAACTTCCTTCCATTTCCCGTTATCTTTCAAAGTAACTGTAAAAGTAAACTCTTTGTCCTCATCGGAGATTCCACCCTCAGTGAAAAACCGGGCATCCATCCATTTCCATGTGCCAATAATCGAATCTCCTTCAACAGCAACTTCCCAAGGATTGTTATCAGAATTTAGAGCCTTTGGTGCATCGCTTAAAACTTTTTCTTTCTCAATCATAAGAAATCATCTCCTTCTTTTGGTAATCATTACTGAACATAACTAACCTTATAATACCAAGACTAGTCATATCGCCAGTAGTAAACTTGATCATACTATAACCGTAGTACACAATATAACTGTAAACTCTGGCGATATGGATAGGACAAGTGATTTTGATTTAATGAAACATAACCTGACAGATGTAATTGAATTCACCAAAATTATCATTGATTATGACGGATTCAACCCAACCACAGATTTTTGGCAACCCCTAGTAACAACATACTTTAAATTAATTGATCTCCCGACCGATCACGACCCCCATGACGGGAGCCATCCAATCCGGGGCGGGCGTCCCCTGGGAGTAGGTAGAGCCAGTGGCGAAAATCATGGAAGCCCTCCTTTCATTCTTGCGTATCTTCGGAAAGCCGGAAGGTATCGACGAACTGCTTGTATTCCGAGCTGGAAGTTCCAAAGGATTCGAGGCCATAGAGGCCAGCGGACGAGTAAACGACCTCTCGACGCATGATCACCGAGGAGTCCTCGCTATCGTGACTGGTGTAGGAAATGGCCATATGCCCGTCCACGGTGGTGAAGGAATACTTGTCAATCTGCAGAAGACGAGCGACATTAGTCAAGACCTTACGTTTCTGCGCGTCATTGAACCCCTTGGAGTCCTCGACTTGCTTCCGAGTGAATTTGGTGACGGACACAGCGTAGTTGATGTGATCCTTGTCATTGACCGTCGAATAGCGGGCATAAGCGCCGGTGGGATCCTTATAGGTGTCCTTCTCCGGAACGCCCGGGAAATAGACGGAATAGCCCAGATCCTTGGACGTGAACTTCTTCCAGCCCTGGGGGGCAGTGACGGAGGAAGTGGCTTTGTTCGCCGATGGGGCAGTCGACTGGGAGGAACCGCAGGCGGCCAGACCTGTTGTGAAAGCCATCGTTGCTATGACAGCGGAAATCCGCCTGAAAGACCTTTTCATATCAAACCTCTTTTTCTTTCTTGTCGTTTCTTGATTTTCCATTGTAACACCTTCTAAAATCACAAAAAGCGATAGAAACTAGCAAGATAATCCCTGAACTTGGGAGATTTGCTAGTTTTTTTGATATTCAATTTAAACTGCCATGAAACAATTCATCGTGCCCACCGATTCGAACTAAACGGATCACTGGATTAGTCTTATGGGGCATATAAATGACCAGAATATCCACTTTCCCGTCTAATAAATGAAACTCATAGTGTCCATTATAATTACCGCCCCGATTTTTTAGCACATGTGGTTGATATTCCTGATTAACGATACCATTTATTTGAAGCTGTTCTAAGGCTTGCATTAAATCATTGATTAGCTCAGGGTGTACCCGTTTAAGTTGGCGATAATCTTTTTTGAATTGTGGCTCAGGTTTAAGTTTATACATATTAGTTATCCAAAAAATCCTTTAGATCTTGTGTATTATCAAATTCTGGGACATCATCTGGAATAATCCCCAACTCTTTAGCCTCTGCCGCCACTAAGGCACGTCTAGTTTCCTCTGTCGGTTCGTCTGTTTCAGTCAGAACTTCAAACGGAATCTTCTTTTGGAGTATTAACTGTCTTGCCGCCATGTTAAAGTAAGCATTAATACTTAAACCGGTAACACTTAATTCTTTTGTCAATTTTTCTTTAAGCTCATTATCAAGACGAATAGTTGTTGCACTCGTTGCCATGTTTCTCCCCGCCTTTCTTTATTTAGCACCATTATAACATACAAACGATGTCAAAACAATAAAAAACAAACATTGCATATCACACCATGCTATGATATGCTTGGGTTGTAAATAAGGAGGCGTACTATGAAAATAATTACTTTTGCTGCTATTAAAGGAGGAGTCGGCAAAACAACATTAACTTTTAATTACGGTGAATGGCTGTCTAATAAAGGCCATAATGTTTTGCTGATTGATAGCGACCACCAATGCAGTTTAACCCAAACCTATGATATTTATAAAGATCATGGCACCCTAGCTAATATTTTTACAAAAGATAGTGAAAAAGTAGAAATTATTGAGTTGCACAAAAACTTATCCATTATCCCTGCTTCTATGCAGTTGGACACTATCAATAACGATCTTCAAACAAGAGCCAATAAAGAGTTGTTAATGTACATGTGGTTCTCCGACAATTATGACGAACTGAAGAAGTTTGATTATGTACTAATAGATACACACCCGGATTTTTCAACGATTACACAAAATATGATTGTAATTTCAGATCTTATTTTTAGTCCGATTGAGCCAAGCGAATATGGGTTTATTTCTAAAAGTAACTTGGAATTACGAATGGAACAATTAAAGCAAGATGTGATTAATGTTGAAAGTCGTCAAAGCTTTGTCACAGCGAGATTGAAATTTATTGGGAATCGAATAAAACACAACACCAAATCTTCACATGAATTTGTAGAACAAATGGAAAAAGATCCTCGAACTATTGCACTAGTCCCCGAAAGAGAAATATTCAATAAAACAACTCTTAATCATGAACCACTGATCAAGATGGAAGAAGAAAATAATTCAACTCCAAAATCAAGAAAATTTTTTGAGAATATTGACAATATCTTTGCTACTTTTACTAGCCAATGATCATAATATATGATGATATATGATCATACATCATGCTATACTATGATATGATATAAAAAATAGAAAGGATTAATATTATGGCATTTGAAGATAAAATGGATCAACTAAGAAGCAGTCTAAACAGTAACCCAGTAACCAATGAAAGACCTGCACCTAGAGTTTCAAAGTCCTATACCTTAAAACAGGATATTGCTAATGAATTGGCTAAACGTGCTAAAGGAAAAGAGCTAACTGCTTCTAGATATTTAGAACGGCTGTTGAAAAAAGAGTTTAATTTGTAATTTAGGTTTTTAGAAAGAAGGCATTATTATGGGAGGCCAAACAAATGTTATATTTTTTGTTGCTTGTATTGTAGTTTTTTAGGTGGAGCCCGCCATCAAGATGGTTAAAACTCATTGAGTAGATGATCGTTCTTTTTAGGCGATAGCTCTTCCCACTACAATGCTGGTTAAAAATTCTATTTGAAAAATGGAGAGGTACTTGCCGTTCAGTAATTAGTATATTGCAAATAGTATCCTTGTTTACCGCTTATTTCTGCGACCTCGTTATGCTCTTAATGTTTAGTGCTTTTGATATTAATGCCGCTAAGTATCTTAATGTATTCATACTATTTGAATATTTACTAGTGTCTTCTATCACTTATTGGTCCCAACCCCTCGCTGGCAAGGAATACAAGACCAAATAAAGTTGCCGGTTAGGAAGTACTATGCTAAACTAAAACCAATTTAACAACCGAATAAAGAGATCAAGCTAAACCAAAAAGTCCCCAATTCACGAGGAATCAGGGACTTTCGGTTTAGCAAGTAGCTATCAGCCAGCTACTTAGGTTCAGACGATTTTAACTTGCAGGTCTAAATCGTCTGAACATTGCTCTTAATTTGTAGGTTAATTATACCGCAAACCAGTCCGAAAGGACAAGTTAAGGATAGTTAAAAACAAATTGAAGTCAATGGACTAAGTAGCTAACTGGAGCTATTTAGTCCATTTTTTGTTGTTAGAAATTAAAAAAGTTGCCGAATGGGCAACCAAAAATAGACACATGCTGGTAAATTACAAAGCCTCAAGGCTAAATGAATGCTTTGTAATTTAGTTAAAGCATATCAGATTTGTATTTTAAAACAAGTCAGATGTTTTAGCAACTCTCTTTTGAGGCAGCGTGTGTCAGTCAAGAAAGGGAGTTTTTATTATGACAAAATCAACAAATTTTAATTACTATGAAGCCGATAACGTATATGGAGCCTTATTTTTCCAGTTTCCTAAGGTATTAATGTATGGCGAGCAATACAAGCATTTAAGCAGTGACGCTAAATTGGCTTATATGGTACTGAAAGACCGGCTCGAGTACTCTTTGCGCAACAACTGGGTTGATGAAGAAGGACACGTCTATTTTACTTTTACCAATCAAGAACTCGAAAATTTATTTAATTGCCATAATCAAAAAGTCGTCAAAATAAAAAAAGAACTCGAAACCGCTCATTTGCTGATGCAAAAACAACTGGGTTTTAACCCAAAAACGAAAAAGAATGAACCGAATCGTTTATACCTTTCCAAGCTCGATGTGAAAGCAACCGATGTCTATTTACGCGGTGAAGATAGCCCAAAAGTGTCTCAAACCCTTGATACAAGCGGAAATGTGAAAATCACACTTCCGCAGGAGACTGCTCAAACCCTTGATACAAGCGGAAATGTGAAAATCACACTTCCGCATAAGTCCGCTGACGAGACCGCTCAAACTCTTGATACAAGCGGAAATGTGAAAATCACACACAATCTATATAAAGACTTTAAAAACATAGATACTAATAGATACGATATAGATACTCAAAAGTTGGACTTTTCCACAGCCAATTTTTCACCAGCTGAAATTGAAGCCCAAAATCGGGATTTAGTAAAACATGCTGATGAGTTCTTAACTGACGAAGATAATGGGTTGCCGGTCTTCTTAGAACCAGAAGCAGTGCAACTACTTAGCTTTTGGTGCCGGACCCCACAACAGATGCGGCGCTTTATTGGCATTATCTTAAACGCCAAATATGCTGTTGAAAAAGAACATAAAGATTTAGGCGTATGGATTCTATTAGATGACCCTGATCTAAAAAAAATGATGACCAAAACATTAAGACGCTATTTTAATGCCCTAAGAAGCGATGAGAAACATATCAAGAATGTTGAGAACTACCTGTATGGCACCATGCAAAACCTATTTGGTGTTTGGTGGAACCAACAAGCAGCTAAAGACTATGCGGCCAAACACCCCGAAGAAGAAAAATCGGCCGACAACGATAACAGTGGGTTGTACTACTAGTCCTAAAAGGCTACAAAATCCTTTCTAAGCGATTTTAAGATTTACTAACCCATTTATACTTAAGTTAGATTTAAATGGATTAAACAGAAGAATAGGGGCTTTTAAATGAGTGCCAGAGCTAACCAGCTCAAAAGTTCAGCCTTTAGATCAACGCCAAGCTCAGGTGATTTGAGGCCAGGACTTTATCTATTGATAAGGTACTCAAAAGGTAGTATAACGGTAGTAGCAAAAGAGAGGAGATGAGACAATCATGGCAGTTAAGGAAAAGAAACGCGTACAAGTCAAGATTGACAAAGAATTGGCAGATAATACCGAAGCAGTTTTAAGCGAATTGGGCTTAAATCCAACCACGGCTATTAACATGTTTTATAAGCGGATTGTTGCTAATGGTGCCTTACCTTTTAATGTGTCTTTAAGCGAAGAAGAAAGAGCTAATTTACGCTTTTTAAAGGCGACCAAAGAGACACCAGTCACCGAATTAAAAGGCGCTAAAGAAGTCGCTGATTGGCTCAATGATCCAGATGAGGACTGATGGCTTATCAGATTAAATAAATTAATAACTTGGGAGTGTGATGAACATGAAAGATACAATCACAATTAATGACTTTTTTGAAATTGCCAAAGAAACTGATTTAAAAGATTTACTTGATAAGTCATTACATGAGCCAGATCCAGAAAAGCGCAAAGTATATGACGCTTTATATACCTACTTTTTAGATAAAAGGCAAGATGAGGTTATTAAGCGAAAGGACTTTGTCCGTTGATAGATAAACCCCAATATATAATTGTTGCTGGTATTAACGGAGCAGGGAAAAGTACGCTATACGATACATTTCCCAGCTTGTTTGACAAAACAAAACGGATTAACGCTGATGAACTTTTAAGACAAATGGGTGGCGATTGGCATAAAGATAGTGACAACTTAAAAGCCATGAAAGAAGAAATCAAACAACTACACTATGCTTTAGATCACCAGCAAAGTATTCACGTAGAAACAACACTAGCAGGTAGAGGCAAAGCTCAACTCAATTTGATTGACAAAGCTCACAAAAATGGCTTTGAAGTGACTTTATTATATGTTGCTTTGCGAGATGAAAATTTAGCTATCCAAAGGGTCAACGAACGGGTACAAAAAGGTGGGCACGGTGTTCCAGTAGCAACGATCAAGAAACGTTATCAGCAATCCAAACATAATTTGCCATTAGTGGCCTTTAAATCTGATAAGGTCATGATTTATGATAATAGCGAAAAGTTTACCCCTGTTTATGCAAGAGATAAGGGACAAGTTTTTAAGAACGATTTGAGGCATTTTCCTTGGATAAACCAAAATATTACTTATCCAGAAAAGGTGCAAAAGCAGTTACAAAATTTTGCAGATCAAAACCCAGAAGTAAAGCCTAAAAATGATCCAGAAAATAAAAACGATCGGCCTAGTTACTAGGCTGGTCGTTTTTGAATTTGTTCGGTTTATGCGCATTAATGTAATTAGCAAATATTTTTAAAAGTTCTTCGGTTTGTTCGACCGAGAGGTTATCAGCTTGAAAGTATTTTTCGAGCAAAGCGCCTTTTTGAATTAATCGGCGAGAACGGGCTTTGCGTGCTTGGCGGTTTTCATAGTATTTAGATTGCCGTAATTTAAAATTTTCTCGTTCAATTTTTTGTTTTAAACGCGCTTGTTGCTCAACTAATTTTTCATATTGATTAGGCATGGAATTTCCCTATCTCGTATGGCTAATGATCTACGGACTTTACCTTTAAAAATTCAGAAAATTGCTTGGCTAAAAGCTTAATCTGATCGTTAGACAAATTAGCATAATCTAAATTGGTTTGACTGATGATTTGTTTACCCAGCCGTTGTTCAATCTTATTTTTTTCGTCCTTAATTTTTTGATTAAGGGCTTTTAATTTAGCTTCTTGTTTTTCTAAGTTACTTTGAGACATAACGATCCCGCCAATCATATTAGAAATAATCATCGACACTATATCATAAGGGAAACGTTAAGTCAAAGGATAAAATTTGAAATAGCGAAGCGGAAGGCATACACTAAGTTAAAGTTAATATAATCAGCAGGCCGAGTGAAACGAGGCCAATGCGCACTTATACATAGAATAAATTCTATGTGTGCTAACCCCCAAAAAAATCCTGTATTAGAAGTCGCCGATGGCGACAACAAAGTCAAGCCCATAGAATCAAAGTAAAGAGGTGACTAACATGGCAATATTTCATATGAGTTTTAGTAATATTAGTGCTGGCAAAGGACGCAGTGCGATTGCCAGTGCCGCTTATCGAAGTGGTAAAAAGCTATTCGATCAAAAAGAAGGGCGAAGCTATTTTTATGCCCGATCGGTTATGCCAGAAAGCTTTATTTTAACCCCCAAAAATGCACCAGAATGGGCCAGTGATCGAGAGCAGTTGTGGAATGAAGTCGAAAGAAAAGATCGTAGAGCAAATTCACGCTATGCAAAAGAGTTTAACGTGGCTTTACCAGTTGAATTAAGTGAAGATGAACAGAAAGAATTATTGACAAAATATGTACAAGAAAATTTTGTTGATGAAGGTATGGTTGCCGATGTGGCAATTCATAGAGATCACCCAGATAATCCGCACGCTCATGTGATGTTAACTAACCGTCCATTTAACCCAGACGGAACGTGGGGATTGAAAAGTAAACGAGAAAACATATTAGACGAAAATGGGAACAAGACTTATACAGGAAATAGTCGTTTCCCAAGATCAAGAAAGGTGTGGTTAGTTGATTGGGATAAAAAAGAAAAAATCAATCAATGGCGGCACAATTGGGCGGCAAGTGTAAATCAGGCTTTGGAGCAAAAAAATATTCCCGATCGGATCAGCGAAAAATCATTTGTGGAACAGGGAATAGCTGACACACCAATGCAACATGAGGGAATCAATAGCAAACGGCATGAAAGAAAAGCATTTAACCAACAAGTTAAGAACTATCGCAAGGCCAAAGCCAGTTATAAAAACAACCAAGAAAAAGTAATCAATAGAGGTCATTTAGATAGCCTAAGTAAACACTTATCGTTTAATGAAAAACGGGTAGTTAAAGAGTTAAGCCATGAACTGAAAACTTATATCAGTTTGGAGAACTTAGATGATAAACGGCGCATGCTATTTAATTGGAAAAACAGCACCTTAATTAAACATGCGGTTGGTGAAGATGTGACTAAACAATTATTGACAATTAACCAACAAGAAAGCTCACTCAAAAAAGCAGATGAACTCTTAAATAAAGTAGTTGATCGCACTACGAAAAAACTTTATCCAGAGCTTAATTTTGAACAGACCACGCAAGCTGAAAGACGAGAATTAATTAAGGAAACCGATAGCGAACAAACAGTTTTCAAGGGTAGTGAATTAAACGAACGTTTAATGAATATTCGTGATGATTTGTTGGCCCAACAATTATTGACCTTTACTAAGCGGCCATACGTTGGTTTTAAGTTATTAATGCAACAAGAAAAGAAAGTCAAAATCGAGCTTAAATATACGCTGATGATTCATGATGATAGCTTAGAAAGTCTAGAACACGTTGATCAAGGTCTACTAGAAAAGTATTCACCAACCGAGCAGCAAAAGATTACTCGCGCAGTCAAAGATTTGCGAACAATCATGGCTGTTAAGCAAGTCATTAAAACGCAATACCATGAAGTATTGAAAAGGGCCTTTCCCAAAGGCGATTTAGATGAATTACCAATGACTAAACAGGAACAAGCCTATACAGCCGTGATGTACTATGATCCTGTTTTAAAGCCATGTCAGGCTGAAACAATTGAACAGTGGCAAGCAAATCCACCACAGGTGTTCAGTCCCCAAGAACATCAACAAGGACTAGCTTATTTATCGGGACAGCTTAGCTTAGATCAGTTAGAAAATCATCACTTACAACGGGTTTTAAAGCATGATGGCACTAAACAACTCTTTTTTGGCGAATGCAAAGCTGATCCGACGATTAAGAACAGTCAGATCGAGAAAATTCAAATGCAGTTAAAAGAGCAACAAGCCAAGGACGACCAGTACAGAAAAGCAAATATCGGACATTATCAACCACTGAACTACAAGCCAGTTAGTCCAGACTATTACTTAAAGACGGCCTTTAGTGACGCGATCATGACTGTTCTATATGCTCGTGATGAAGATTACCAACGGCAAAAACAAGAACGCGGCTTAAAAGAAACCGAGTGGGAAATGACGAAAAAGCAGCGGCAACACCAAACTCGAAACCGGCATGAAGATGGGGGCATGCACTTGTAATCACAAAATTAGCGATTGGTTAATTGGAATGAATGGCAGCCCTTTATACACCTTGCTATTAAGACAAAACGGGGTGCGCGGGGTGTACTCGATTGGTCGAGTACAGACGCCAACTTTGTATATGGTTTATCAAAGAGACCAGGCAATCAAAAACTTTAAGCCGGAACCCTATTTTGAACTAAATGCTGAAATTCTTGCTAATCAGCAAAAATTCGTCGCAAAATTAGACCCCTATCAGCGATTTAAAGATGAAGCAGGACTAATAACATTCATGCAAGCTAAGCGCGTTCAGAAAGGCTCGCAGGCCGGCTTAATCAAGGACGTCCAAAAACAAGACAAAAAGCGTGCTAGTCCCCAACTATTCTCACTATCCAGTCTGCAAAGTGCCATGAATAAACGGTATCATGCCAGTGCCGGCCAAACCTTAGCCGCCATTCAGAGTTTATACGAAGCTAAGTTCCTTAGCTATCTCCGAACCGATTGTGCTTATATCACTGATGAAGAATTTGAGTATTTAGTGGCTAATCTGACGAAGTATCTGGGTTTAGTCTCTAAGCAAGTCGCTGTAACCAATACAACCCCAAATAAACGTTACGTCAATGGGAAAAAGGTTGAAGAACATTACGCCATTATCATGACTAAAGTTGTGCCGACTAAAGAGAAACTAGCCAGCTTACCTAAATTACAGCAACAAGTCTATGACTTAGTTTTAAAAACGACGTTAGCGATGTTTGCTGACCCGTACGAGTACGAAGAAACCACCATTATCACCCAAGTTGGTGACGCCAATTTTAAAGCAACCGGTAAGGTCCCAACTAAGCAAGGTTGGCAAGCTTTATTTGATGATCACAAAGCCGAACAGCAAGAAGCAGCAACCTTACCGATCGTTCACCAAGGCGATCAGGTTAAAGCAAATCTACAAACGCCGCAAAAAGAAACGACCCCACCAGTACCGTTTACCGAAGGGACATTAATCACAGCCATGAAGACGGCCGGTAAAACGCTTGATGATGAAGAAGCCCAAGCAATTCTCAAAGACGTGCAAGGCATTGGGACAAGTGCGACCCGGGCCAATGTGCTAGAAGTGTTAAAGAAACGCGGCTATCTCGTCACTGAAAAAAATAAGCTGCACGTCAGTGAAGCCGGGATCACATTATGTAAAGCAGTCGAACTCGAACCCTTGCTAACTAGTCCAGAAATGACGGCTAAATGGGAGCAAGCGTTACAGCAAATCAGTACCGAAGAACGCACCCCGGATAACTTTTTGAGCCAGATTAAGAAGTTTGTGACCAAGTTAATCTCTGATGTTCCCACACAATTAACCGGCAGTGCAGCCATTAAGCAACAAATCAATCACCAACAGCAAGCACAAAAGTCCGCCGAGGTGTTTTTAGAAACACCACAAGCAACCGTATTAAACAAACAAAAATTTTACATTGTGAAGCCTAAGCAAGGCGAAGACTTTACCCTACCCAAGAAATGGAGTAGTAAGACCCTCGGGAAGACCGCGATCAAAGCACTGGTCACCAAAGGGGAAACCAGCAAACTAAAGGGTTTCAAGAGCAAAAAGGGAAAGTCGTTTGACGCCAAGTTAAAGCTTGACGGCCATAAATTAAGTTTTGATTTTGATTAGACCCTGCCTACCGCCCTGCACTACGTTCCGGTTAGTGAACCCGTCATTTAGGTTCACTTTTACAACCCTAAAAGTAAACCCAAACAACGGGTGAGATTAGCAAAGCAAAGGAGATCATAAAATGAACAACGAATTAGCAGTTTTAGCCAGTGAGTTACCCGTTTTGCAAGCTAAAGGAACCTACAAGTATTTAAAAGAAATCACTGGTAACGGCGCTTATTATCAAGTAGCCTGGCAAAAATTGTCTGACGGTTACGTTGCCCTTTATGGCACGACCCCGATTCAAATAAGATCATTGCCAACATTGAATGATATTTTTGAAGATGAGGAGGGGTAACTTATGCCAAATAAAGCAGATGTTAAGGCTTGGAAAGCACAATTAGTCGCCCAGGCTGAACAGCAAATCCTAAAATTAACTGATAGTGACCAATTTAAAAAGTATCTCAATACCCTGGCTAAATTTCATCGTTATAGCGCCAGAAACATTGATTTAATTTATGCGCAAAATCCTCAAGCCACTCAAGTCGCCGGTTTTAAGCAATGGCAGAAGGCTTTTAACCGCACCGTCAACCGGGGCGCAAAAGCGATTCGGATTGCGGCTCCGATCATTAAGAAGCTAACACCAGCCGAGCAGAAGCATCTTGATACCACCGATGAGCGCGCCATTGTCGGTTATCGCTATCTACCCGTCTTTGATGTGGCACAAACTAGCGGTGAACCAGTGTTAAGTGCTAAAGACTTTGTCAAAGAAAATTTGGCCGATCATCAGAATGTGACAAGCTTATATAACGCGTTCAAAGATTATTTAAACCAGCAAACCGACCTTAAAGTCAGTGAAGTGCCTTTAGAGACGCTAAATGGGGCTAAGGGGTATTTTCAACCCAGCACTAATGAAATCGTCATTGGTGGCGATGAGCCCGACAATGCTTTGAAACTAAAGACGTTATACCACGAATATGCGCATAGCCAGCTACACGGCTTAAAATCAGCCTTTAAAGATCGGCCACGAGCCTATCAGGAAACCCAAGCCGAAGCGGTTGCGTATGTTGCCATGCAAAATATTGGCGTTGATACCAGCAACTACTCACTCGGTTACGTGGCCACCTGGGCTAAAGATAAAGCCGTGATCCATAGTGCTTTAAGTGAGATCCAGCAAGTGAGCAACAAAGTGATTGAGCTTAGCGACGGGTTAACCAAACAATTAGGCTTACAAGAAGCCCAAAAAGAGCCTGAGCATGATCTAAAAAAGTTATCAGCCCATGATCTTAATAAGTCCTACCAAAGCTTGCAACAACAAGTTCAACAAGCAACTAATTCACAACAAAAAGTTCAATTTAAAAATCAGTTAACTGATGTTCACCAGGAAATCAGTAAGCGAACTCAAAAACAATTGCAAGCATTTGCTGAAGAAAATCCGGAAATCAAACAACCCGATTCGAGACCAGATCAAAGTCTTAGGTGTTAGTCAGCCCTTAATTAATAAGAATGCTATAATAGAAAAAAATACAGAAAAGCTTGTTTTGTGATAGCTATAAAATTATGTAAATGTAAAAAGTAGTTCGCATAGAATATATAGCTTAAGTCGAATTACCTTTTTTGCATATAAACCCGATACACTTAATGATAATAGGCCTAATACCATGACTGAATAATAGTTAAAAATGTTTTTCTTAATCTTTTGACGGTATCGTTTGATTGGGGGAGTGATCATGATTCAGGGATTAAAAGATTGGTTATACCTCTTCAACTCCGGGCAAGATTTTCAAAGTTACAATCGGTTTGGCGCCCATGAAGTCGAATCAGGCAAGTGGTCCTTCCTCGTTTGGGCACCGCATGCCCAACAAGTCAACGTCGAAGGCGACTTCAACGACTGGCAAGGCAGTCCGTTGAAACTGCAAGGCACCACCGGTTGTTGGTACGGTGAGCTTGCAGCCGAAAAAAATCAGTTATACAAGTATCGGATTATCGGTCCTGATGGGATAGCCCATGAGAAGATTGATCCATACGGGTTTGGGTTTGAACGCAAGCCAGGCAGTGCGGCTAAGTTGGTCGATGTGCCGCGCATTACTTGGCATGATGAAGATTGGCTAGCCAAGCGGGCAAAATGGCGTCCGTATGATGAACCGCTTAATATTTACGAAGTCCACTTAGGCTCCTTCATTCGGGACACCAATGCCGGTCCAGATGGTGGTTATATGACGTATCAAGACGCTATCGACAAACTGATCCCTTATGTTCAGGAGTTGGGCTACACCCACATTGAGTTTTTACCGTTGATGGAGCATCCGCTTGACGCTTCATGGGGCTATCAGTTAATGGGTTACTTCGCGCCGACGAGCCGGTTCGGCGATCCGCAAGACTTCTTGCAGTTGGTCGATGCGGCTCACACAGCAGGATTAGGCGTCATCATGGACTGGGTACCGGGTCATTTCATCAAAAACACCGATATGTTGGCCCAATTTGATGGCACGCCAACCTTCGAATACACCGATCCGCACCGCGCAGAAAATGTCCGCTGGGGGACTTGGAACTTCGATCTTGGCAAGGCACAAGTGCAGAGTTTCTTAATTTCCAGTGCGATGTATTGGTTGGATCACTGCCACCTTGATGGCCTGCGGGTCGATGCTGTCTCGAACATGTTGTACATGGATTATGACGCTGGCAAGGAAAACGATCGCAACAAGGATGGTGGGCGTGACAACCTTGAAGGCATTGCCTTTATCAAGCAATTGAATACAAAGATTTTTGCCAAACATCCAGATGTGCTCATGATGGCTGAAGAAAGCTCCGCCTATCCGCAAGTTTCAGCACCAATTGATACTGGCGGCTTAGGGTTTAACTACAAGTGGAACATGGGCTGGATGAATGACACGCTGAAGTTCTTCGAGCAGGATCCGGTTTATCGCCACAGTGATATGAATTTATTGACGTTTTCATTCATGTATATGTATAACGAGCAATTCGTCTTACCGTTTTCACACGATGAAGTTGTTCATGGCAAAAAGAGCCTGATGCACAAAATGCCGGGAGACCGGTATAACCAGTTTGCTAATCTTCGGACGATGTATGTGTGGCAGGCAACATGCCCTGGTAAACAGCTATTATTCATGGGCAGCGAGTGGGGGCAGTTTCTTGAATGGCGCGACTGGAGCGAGCTGGAGTGGACCGATCTTAAAGACCCAATGAATAAGAAGATGCAGCATTTCACCACCACACTGAATCATCTTTATAAAGCTCGGCCAAGTTTGTGGCAACAAGATCATGAACCCGACGGCATCAAAATCACGATTGCCGATGAACCGGATGTGCTGAGTTACATCCGTTATGGCAAACAAAAAGATGACTTTACGGTAGTGGCCATGAATCTGGTGCCAGTTCAAAAAGATCATTTCCGTGTGCCAGTTCCTAGTCCGGGAACGTACGAGATTATTTTAAATACTGAGGATGCGGCTTTTGGCGGTACATGGACCAAGTGGCAGCAGACTTTGACTGCTGAGATTGGCGAAAACCATGACGTTCCTGCATGGCTTGACGTCATTTTACCAGCCATGGGCGCTTTGTTGATTAAACCAAAACAGCTGAAGCCGTTGCCGAAAAAACCGTTGGCACTTAAAGGCAAGCAGCCAACCAAGGCATTACCGAGACATGAAACACTGTTGTCACTCGCCGGTCATCAACGGCAACCGATTAGTCATCAAGACGACTGGGGCACATCGCCAGCGCGGTCGCAACCACGTGACATTAGCAAAGTTAACCATCAGCAATCGAAGAAGTTAGGGGGAAAGGCGCACAATGCGCCGCAATCATGAGTACTGAAATGTTGGGAATGATTTTAGCCGGAGGGCAGGGAACCCGTTTAGGGAAACTGACCAAAACGACGGCTAAGCCTTCGGTGCCATTCGGAGGTAGATATCGGATTATTGATTTTACTCTGAGTAATTTAGCTAATTCAGGGGTCAACACCGCGGGGGTCATTACCCAGTATCAACCGCTTGAGCTGAATCGCCATATTCAAAATGGTGCCAGCTGGGGGCTTAATGAACGCGGTGCCGGTGTGACCATCCTGCAGCCTTACGCTTCAAGTGAAGGCGAAAAGTTCTTTGAAGGCACGGCGCATGCGATTTATCAAAACATCGCTTATATTGACTCCTACAATCCGCAATATTTGTTAATCCTTTCAGGCGATCATATTTATAAAATGGATTATCAAGCGATGCTGGATTATCACAAGGCCAAGAAGGCTTCATTGACTGTTGCTGTCATGCCGGTTGAAAAAGAAGAAGCCAAACGTTTCGGCATCATGAACACCGATGACACGGACCGGATTATTGAATTTGAGGAGAAACCAGCCAAGCCAAAGAGTAACTTAGCCTCGATGGGGATTTACATTTTCAACTGGCCGACGTTGAAACAATATTTGACCGAAAGTTATGCAACGGATGGTGCCATGGAAGACTTTGGCCATGACGTGATTCCGGCTTACCTGACGCATAATGAAGCCAGCTATGCTTATGCCTTCCGCGGTTACTGGAAGGATGTCGGGACGATTCAGAGTCTGTGGGAAGCTAATATGGAATTTTTGAATCCTAACAATCCATTGAACATTGGCAATCGCAACTGGCGGATCTTCAGTCAAAACGAGGCGCTGCCGCCAATGTTCCTGACCAAGACCGCCAAAGTTGCAGGCTCCATGATTGTTGACGGCTGCTATGTCGCGGGTTCAATTCAGCACAGCATTTTGAGTCAAAACGTCAAAATCGGTGAAGGCTCCGTGATCAAGGACAGCATGATCATGCCAAACGCCGTTATTGGTAAGAACGTGACTGTCGATCATGCCATTGTCGGTGAAAATGCGATTATTGGGGACAATGGTAAAGTTGTCGGCAAACCGAATGAAATTAGCGTTGTTGGTTATGGGGAAGTTTTAGGAAGGACTGAAAAAGAATGAGAAAAGGCGATTTAGCAGCAATTATTGATCTGAATGAACCAGACGACCAAATTCAGCCGCTGACAGCAGCCCGCCCGATCGGTACCTTGCCGTTTGCTGGCCGCTACCGTCTCATCGATTTTCCACTGTCATCATTGGATCATGCCAATGTGCGCAGCGTGGCGATTTTCCTGCCAAAGTCCGGTCGTAGTGTCACGGACCACATTCGTAGCGGGTCGACTTGGAACATGGATCAGATTACTGGTGGTATTTTCACGTATCCGTATATGGCAGGCCGCGACTATGAAGATCCAAAATTACGCGCGCGGTATTTTGACGACTATCTGCAGTTTCTGCGCAAAAGCAGCGCGCAGTACACGATTATCATGGGTACACAAAATGTGGCCAATGTCGATGTCGATGCCATCGTTGCCTATCACCAAGCTGGCGAGAGTCCGGTGACGGCGGTTTACAAGAATCTGCCGGAAGAAGCGATGAAGCCGGAAGATTTAACGTTGGATATGACGGAGCTTGGCACGGCTAGCTCAGTTGTCCCAGCATCGGGAAATCGTGGGCATCTCAAGGAAGGTAAGATCCCGGCGTTCATGGATATTTATCTGATCGGGACGATTGACTTGATTGATCTTCTGACGGATGCCTCCGAAGCGCCAACATTCAAACGGTTGCCGCAAATTCTACGTGAAGCCGTACTGGAAAATAATGCTAACGCGTTTGAATATACTGGTTTTCTGGCGAAACTGAATACGATTCAGCGGTATTTTGACGCGAACATGAGCATGTTGGAAGACCAAAACTATCAAGCGTTGCTTTATAGTGCTAATTCGATTGAAACGAAGAATAAGAATGAAATTCCGACCTTCTATTCAACCGAATCCAAGGTGACCAACAGCTTGTTAGGTACTGGTGACTTCATTGAAGGTACGGTCGATAATTCGATTCTCTTCAGAAATGTGCATATTCATCGTGATGCAGTGGTTGATCACAGTATTGTGATGCAAGGCAGTAAGATTGGCACAGGCTCCAGTGTGAAGTATGCGATCCTAGACAAAGGCGTGGTCATTGGGCCAAACCTTGCGTTGGAAGGGACCCCTGAGGAGCCATTGGTCTTTTCGAAGAATCAGAAAGTCTTTCAGCCAGATGGCCAGGGGGTGACGGCCCGTGCTTAAAGTACTCTTTACAGCTGCGGAAAGTGCGCCGTTTTATAAAACAGGTGGTTTAGGGGATGTAACCTATGCCTTGCCTAAAGCAATTAAGAAGCAAGGTGTGGACATTCGGGTTGCCATTCCATTCTATGAAAAGAAGTTTCCGGCGAAGTATCTGCCTAAGGTGAAGGATTTGACCCATTTCACCTTGGAGATGGATGGCCGTCCAGTTTACGTTGGCCTTAAAACGATTAAGCTGGGAGATGTCACGTACTATCTCATTGATAATCGGCAGTATTTTGATCGGGATGGCTTGTACGGTTACTGGGATGACGGCGGCCGGTTTGGTTATTTCCAAATGGCCGTGATTGAAATGCTTCAGGTGATTGAATGGATTCCAGATGTCATTCATGCCAACGATTGGCACACAGCTTTCATTCCGGTGCTATTAAAAGAAAAGTATGGTTGGATCAAGCCGTATCAACAGATTAAGACACAACTGACGATTCACAATCTGCAATTCCAAGGCTGGTTCCCGCCGTCAACGTTAGCGACCGTTTTTGGTATTGGCCGTGAAGGTTTCAACGACGATGGCTTTGGTCAAGACGGGTCAATCAATTGGCTCAAGGGCGGGATTAATTACGCCGATCTTGTGTCGACGGTTAGCCCGAGTTACGCCAAAGAAATTCAAACACCAGCCTTTGGCGAGCATTTGGATGGCACGTTACGAAAACAAAGTGGTAAACTGGTCGGGATTCTGAATGGGATTGATTCTGAAGTCTATAATCCAGCCACTGATCAGAATCTGGCTTATAATTACGACGCCAAGAATTTGGCTGGCAAGGCCAAAGATAAAAAGGCTTTGCAAGACGAGATGCATTTACCAAAGAGGACTGATCCGCTGTTTGCGATGGTCAGTCGCTTGACCCGGCAAAAAGGGGCTGATCTCTTAGTTGATGCTTTGGAGAATTTCTTAGTTCAAAATAATGTACAGGTCGTGGTTCTTGGTACTGGCGATCAAGATCTGGAAGAAGATTTGTCATCATTGCAGGATCGGTTCCCTGGCCAATTGGCGGTGCGAATTGATTTTGATGAAGGCTTAGCGCAGCGGATTTATGCCGGCGCCGATTACTTCATGATGCCAAGTGCCTTTGAACCAAGCGGCTTGGCACAAATGATGGCGATGCGCTATGGCACGCTGCCAATTGTGCATGAAACTGGTGGTTTGCGTGACTCAGTTCTAGCCTATAACGCTGAAACTGGCGCTGGTGATGGGTTTAGTTTCTGGGATTACAACGCAGGCGTGCTCACAAACATTCTGCGCATGGCGAAGAGTGTTTATGCGGATCAGCCAAAAGTCTATGCTAAGTTGCAACAACATGCGATGGTGAAGGACTTTGACTGGCACCATTCCGCAGCTGAGTATTTGAAAGGTTATCAACGCATTTTGGGCAAAGCATGAGGTGACAACAGCGAGGTCGTGTCGGGATCAGTCGGAAGGCAGGCGAGGCGTAGATGCGTCAAACCGGCTGGCAAGGTGACCCGATCCGACCTCGTTTTGTTTATCAAAATGAGTTTCGGCTCGTTTTGGAGTCGCCGTGGGTACGACGACATGGTGTCACTCCCGGGGTGCGTTGCGTTTAAAAGTTGCTGTATTTAATTTGGTGAGGTGTGTTTATGTCATTAACAAAGGAACAATTCATTACAGAATTCAAAGATATTGCTTTGAAGCTGTATGCAGCACCGCTCGATGACCTGTCCACCCAACAGCTTTATCAGGCGTTGGCACTATTAACGCGGTCATATATTGGCCAACCTTGGGCCGAGACCAAGAAACGTTACGATCAGGAGGAGACAAAACAGGTCTTCTACTTTTCAATTGAGTTTCTGCCAGGCCGACTGCTGCAGTCGAATTTGCTAAATCTTGGCATCCTGAGTGAAGTTGAAGCAGGGTTGAATGAGTTGGGACTGCGACCGCAGAAAATTTTTGATGCTGAAGCAGATCCAGGTTTAGGCAATGGTGGTTTAGGTCGGTTGGCATCAGCGTTTATGGATGCCATGGCTAGTGTCGGCATGGCTGGCAACGGCAATGGTATTCGCTACCAGTATGGCTTGTTTAAGCAGGCATTTGTTAACGGCTATCAAGTGGAGCTGCCAGATGATTGGATGCGGAATGGTTTTGCGTGGGAAACCCGTAAAGAAAATCGCGCAGTCACGGTTAAATTCGGCGGCTGGGTTGAGTTACGTGCAAGTCGTAGCGGCAATCTGCGGGTGACCTATCACAATACTGACGATGTATTGGCTGTACCATACGATGTGGCCATGGTGGGGTACCACAATCAGGTGGTGAATAACCTGCGTCTGTGGTCTGCTGAAGCACCGATCAATGCCGGCACCGATTTTACGTTGGAACAAAAAGAACGGATCAATCAGATTACACAGATTCTTTATCCTGACGATTCCGATGCATCCGGCAAGCAGCTGCGATTGCGGCAGGAGTACTTCTTTCCCAGTGCTGGGATTCAAAGCATCGTCCGCCATTATCGCCGAACCCACAACAGCATGGCCGGGTTTG
>OBZB01000095.1_pt1 | contig 25957 bp, 20 predicted proteins | sample 1476861 | NCBI WGS metagenome assembly OBZB01 (sample SAMEA2580226, study PRJEB22360) | human gut metagenome | biome: human gut; feature: human-associated habitat; material: faeces | place: Denmark | collected 2008/2010
ATCGCGCGATCTTCTTCACCATGCCCGAGGGCGCCGCCCGCCGCGCCTCCATCGACGACAACCGCAAACTCATCGAGGAGACCGCCGCCTTCGGCTGCAAGGTGCTCGTGCTCGTCGTCGGTGGTTTGCCGGAAGGCTCCAAGGACCTGATCGGCGCCCGCGCCCGCGTCGCCGACGCCCTCGCCGAGCTGGAGCAGGACGCGCTTGCGGCCGGCGTGACGCTGGCCATCGAACCGCTGCACCCGATGTACTGCACCGACCGCGCCTGCGTGTCGACGCTCGGCCAGGCGCTCGACCTCGCCGCGCCCTTCGACCCGAAGGCCGTCGGCGTCACCGTCGACACCTTCCACATCTTCTGGGATCCGCAGGTGCTCGACTCGATCGCGCGCGCCGGCCGCGAGGGGCGCATCGCCACGTACCAGGTGTGCGACTACCGCACCCCGTTCGAGAAGGACGTGCTCCTGAGCCGCCACTACATGGGCGAGGGCGTCATCGACTTCAAGAGCCTCACTGAGGCCGTGGCCGCCACCGGCTGGCGCGGCGACATCGAATGCGAGATCTTCAATCAGGCCGTCTGGGACACCCCGTTCGACCAGGTCGCCGCCAAGGTCGCCGACTCCTTCGACAAGGAAGTCGCGCCGTACTGGCCGGTCCGCTAATATCCCGCGCCGTAAGTTCGTGTCCTATGTCTGACTCCCCTCAGAGAGGGGGAGCCGGAATTACTCAACGAATTAACAACGCGGGATACTAGCCGAACGAGGGCCGGAGGGAACCTCCGCACGGCGGGATCCATAATCGCGGTGCGGAGGCTGACGAGCCGATTCATCCGTATACAGACAAGGAATGCGATGGCAATGATGTACAACGTGCGCGACTACGGCGCGAAGGCCGACGGTGTGACCAACGACGCCGCCGCCATCCAATCGGCGATCGACGGCAACGCCTAGGCCTTCCCGAACGAGGGCTCCATCTACCGGCCGATGATGATCCGCCTGCTGCGCTGCCGCAACGTGCACGTCGAGAACCTGCGCCTGTACGAGGCCGCCGCATGGACCACCGCGTTCCTCGACAGCGAATACATCTGGGTGCGCGGCGTCGACATCAAGAACGACAAGCGCTACAACGGCGACGGCCTCGACTTCGACGGCAGCGCCCATGTGTTCGTCTCCGACTGCTACGTGCGCGGCACCGACGACAACTTCTGCCTGCAGTCCAGCAGCAAGGACCATCCGGTGCACGACGTGCACGTTACCAACTGCGAGTTCACCGGCGTGTGCGCCGGCTTGCGCTTCGGCCTCAAGTCCATCGGCGACATCTACGACGTGACCGTCTCGAACTGCACGCTCAACCGCGTGTGGCGCGAGGGCATCAAGATCGAATGCACCGAGGGCGGCGCGATCAGCGACATCTCCTTCGACAACATCGTGATGCGCAACGTCACCCGTCCGGTGTCCGCGATCCTCAACAACCGTTTCGAGCTCGACGACTACGGCACGTCGGTCGAGCTGGACCACATGCCCGAGATCGGCGCGATGTCGCGGATCAGCATCACCAACCTGACCGCCACCGACGATGAGGAGATGGCGAACGTCCACCGCCGCTTCACCGACGACGTGATGGGGGAGCCCCGCTTCAACGGCATCCGCTTCGACGCGGCCGAAGGCCACCCGATCGAGGACATGGCGCTCGACGGCTGCGCGACCTACGCGCCGGCCGATGTGCGCGTCGACGGCGAACCGCTCGCGCTGTGCGGCCCGTGTCGTGACCCGTCAATCAGGGCCTCGTTAATACAGGATCAATAATCCGTAAGCAATCGGTCAATGAATTCCCGATAGCATGATTGCCATCAGACGAACGAAGCCGACGGATCCCTGTCCGCGTGCAGGGAGCTCGTTGGTTGATCGGGATATCATGATGGAAGGGATGCGGCTGCAGTCCGGCCGCGGGCGAGACCATGACCGAACGGGAATGATGGAACGAGAGACTCGGAAGAAAGCGCGCGTGCGGAACAAACGGGAGCCGCGCGCCTTGCGGATGCCGCGCGCGTTGCGGGGCACCCGCGCGGATCGCGCGTACCGCACCTATCTGCTGATGGAAAACAACGCCAAGGTGGCGCTGTCGACCGCCGTCTCCACGGTGATCGGCGGCGCCATGGCCATCGTCAAGCTGGCGATGGGCCTGTGGACGATGTCGGTGCTGTTCATCGTGAGCGCGGTGTACTACGCGATGCTGTGTGTCTCCCGCTTCAGCATCGTCAAATCCCATACGAGCACGCGGCTGATCACCGACCGGGTGCAGCGCCTGCGCCGGGAGATGAGCGTCTACCACCGTACGGGCGGGCTGCTGTGCTTCATCGGGCTGTCGTACGCGGCGTTCTCGCTGACCATGTACTATACGGGCTCGCCCCATCAGTACGGGGTGATCGTCGCCATCACCGTGGCGACGATCACCTTCACCAAGATCGGCATCGCGATCCGCGGCATGGTCATTTCGCACCGGACGCGCAATCCGATCGACGCGTCGGTGAAGTTCGTGACCTTCATCGACGCGATGCTCTCGCTCGTGGTCACGCAGGACGTGCTGCTGGAGGCCGAGGGGGCCAGCCACGCCGCGCAGGTGTCGGGGTTGTTCGGCATCGGGCTCGGCGGCGTCACGGTGGTCATCGGTTTGTTCATGCTGCTGCGCCGGCGCTGGACGAACGTGAACGAACGGCCGGATGCGGATGCGCGGCCGGCCGTGGGGTAGCCGGGAGTGGGACAGACGGCGGAGCTCGAGCCCTCCGGGCGGTGAGATGGACGGCGGCGGTACTACAGTTGGGCGCATGATGATCAGACATGCGACGTTGGAGGACGCGCCCGCGATCGCGGCGCTTGAGGCGGAGTGCTTCCCGGCCGCGGAGGCCGCCACGCGGGCCGATATCGAGGACCGTCTGCGCGTGTATCCGGATCATTTCTGGCTGCTGTTCGACGGCGACGAGCTGGTGTCGTTCGTCAACGGCATGGTCACCGATCTGCCCGACCTGACCGACGACATGTACGAGGACGCCTCGATGCACGACGGGCACGGCGCGTGGCAGATGGTCTTTGGCGTCGACACCGCGCCGGCGAGGCAGGGGAGCGGCTGCGCGAGCCGCACGATGCGCGCCGCCATCGACGAATCGCGGGCGGCCGGCCGCAAGGGCATGGTACTGACCTGCAAGGAGCGGCTCATCGGCTTCTACGAGCATTTCGGCTACGTGGATGAGGGCGTCTCCTCCTCCGAGCACGGCGGCGTGGTCTGGCACCAGATGCGCCTGACGTTCTAGCGGTCCCCGGCGAATACCGGACTCGTGACGGCGGGAATGCCCAGTTTTGCCCGATAGTGGGGTGCCATGACGCTCAGAGCGAAGACCAGGAGCGATGCCCCGAGGTAGTTCGGGGGTGTGACGATACAGTAGGCAGCAGCATGCCGTCAGTCAGCGTCAGTCAGGAATGAGGTATCCATGCTGCAGATCAAATCGATCTCCAAGCGTTACAAGACCGGTGATTTCGTCCAACAGGCACTCGACAAGGTCAGCCTGAACCTGCGCGACAGCGAGTTCGTCGCGATCCTCGGCCCCTCCGGGTCGGGCAAGACCACGCTGCTCAACATCATCGGCGGCCTCGACCGCTACGATGACGGCGATCTGGTGATCAACGGCATCTCCACCAAGCAGTACAAGGACCGCGACTGGGATTCGTACCGCAACCACACGGTCGGCTTCGTGTTCCAGAGCTACAACCTGATCCCGCACCAGACGATCCTGTCGAATGTCGAGCTCGCGCTCACGATCTCCGGCATCGGCAAGGCCGACCGCCGCGAGCGGGCGCACAAGGCGCTGGAGCGGGTCGGCCTCGGCGACCACATCAACAAGAAGCCGAACCAGCTCTCCGGCGGCCAGATGCAGCGCGTGGCCATCGCCCGCGCGCTGGTCAACGACCCGGACATCGTGCTGGCCGACGAGCCGACCGGCGCGCTCGACTCCGACACCTCCGTGCAGATCATGAACCTGCTCAAGGAGGTCGCCAAGGACCGCCTGGTCGTCATGGTCACCCACAACCCCGAGCTCGCCGAACAGTACGCGACGCGCATCGTCAACCTGCGCGACGGCGTGATCCGCTCCGACTCGGCCCCGTTCGAGATCGACGAGGCGAGCGCAAGCCCAGCCGTGCACAAGACGATGGGCAAGGCGTCGATGTCATTCGCCACCTCGCTGGCGCTGAGCTTCAACAACCTGAAGACCAAGAAGGCGCGCACGCTCCTCACCTCATTCGCCGGGTCGATCGGCATCATCGGCATCGCGCTGATCCTGTCGGTGTCCACGGGCGTGAACGCGTACATCGACAACATCCAGCGCGACACGATGACCGCCTACCCGATCACCATCGACGAGCAGACCTTCGATATGTCGAGCATCATGGGCAGCCAGATGGGCGGCGACGACGGCTACGGCGGCAAGACGCACAAGTCCGACGGCATCTACCCGGACGACCGCAGCATCAAGCAGGCGTCGAGCCTGACCAGCTCGATCACCGAGAACAACCTGACCAGCTTCAAGAAATACCTGGACGACCAGAACAGCGAGATCCACCAGTACGTGGGCTCCACCGGCATCCAGTACACGTACGACGTGAAGTTCTCCGTGTTCGACCGCGATCCGGACGGAACGCTGGTCAACGCGAACGGCGTGACCATCGGCTCGGACGGCTCCGCCTCGATGGCCTCGCAGATGGCCTCCACCAGCTCGACCGGCATGTCGGGCTCCTCGTCGATCACCTCGAAGCAGATGTCGATGCTGACCGGCAAGACCGACGAGAACGCCGCGCCCGACTCGTTCAGCGAGATCATGCCGGGTTCCGACGACAGCCAGCTCGTGGGCAAGGTCATCACCGACAACTACCGGGTGGTCGACGGCTCGTGGCCGACGTCCAAGGACGAGGTGGTGCTGGTGCTCGACGACAACAACAGCGTGCCGCTGACCACGCTGTACGAGCTCGGCCTGCTGCCCGCCTCCGACTACAACGAGATGATGTCCAAGCTCAACGCCGGCGACAAGGTCAGCACCCCGCAGGGCAAGATCGACTATGCGAAGGCGCTCGACCAGACGCTGTACCTGATCCCGGCGTCCGACCAGTACGTCAAGGGCGATGACGGCCACTACCGGTTCATCGGCGACGACAAGGACGCGATCGAGCAGCGGCTCGATTCGGCCACCAAACTCAAGGTGGTCGGCGTCGTCAAGGCGAAGAAGGACGCCTCGGCCACGCCGCTGGCGGCGGGCGTGGGCTACACGCGCGCCCTAACCAACGACCTGATCGACCGTGCGGCCTCCAGCGCGATCGTCACCGACCAGAAGGCCGATCCGAACGTGAACGTGCTCAACGGCATGACGTTCTCGCCCTCCGACGATGCCACCAAGGCCGCCGATGCACGCACCTACGTGGCATCGCTCGGCGTGACGCAGAAGGCGAACATGGCCAAGTCGATGATGGGAGCGGGGCAGCAGTCCGGCGCCTCGGGCGCCGCTGGTGCGGCTGGTGCGGCCGGTGACCAGGCCACCGCGATGGCCGCGATGAGCGAGCAGCAGCTCGCCGACAGCTTCGACGCCTACATCGCCACCGCGTCGGACGACGTGCTCGTCGCGATCTACGACCAGTACGTGTCGACGGGCACCTACGACGACAACCTCGCCGCGTTCGGCGTGGTGAGCCGCGACGCGTCCAGCTCGATCAACATCTACGCCGACAGCTTCGAGGACAAGGACCACATCGCCGACGCGATCACCGACTACAACAAGACCGTGTCGAAGAAGGACAAGATCACCTACACGGATTACGTCGGGCTCATGATGAGTTCGGTGACCACGATCGTCAACGTGATCTCCTACGTGCTCATCGCGTTCGTGTCGGTGTCGCTCATCGTCTCGTCGATCATGATCGGCATCATCACCTACATCTCGGTGCTCGAGCGCACCAAGGAGATCGGCATCCTGCGCGCGATGGGCGCCTCGAAGCACAATGTTTCACAGGTGTTCAACGCGGAGACCGGCATTATCGGCCTGTGCTCCGGCCTGCTGGGCGTCGGCCTGACCGTGCTGCTCAACTTCCCGATCAACGCGGTGCTGCACCACTTCATCGGCAATGCGGACGTCAATGCGGCCCTGCCCGTGACCGGCGGCGTGGTGCTGGTGATCCTGAGCGTCGTGCTCACGCTGATCGGCGGTCTGATCCCCTCGCGCAAGGCCGCCAAGCAGGACCCGGCCACCGCCCTGCGCACCGAGTAGTTCTGCCGTCTCGCCGCGGGCGATGCCGAATGTTCGGGGAACCGGCATCCGGCGCGCGCTCGCGGCGGAAGGGCGTCCGATAGCACCCCATAAGAAAGCCATATAGCCACGCCGTGGCCATACGGCCGGCCGTCATGTACGCTCTCAACTAGTCGCGGGGAACGACTCCGCGCGAAGCGCCAATCACACGCAAGGGGGTGCGCAATGACGAGGTTCAACACTCAGCTGGTCCACGGGCTGCCGATCGATGACAACATCACCGGAGCTGTGAACCCGCCCATCTACAACTCATCCACGTATGCTTTCGAATCGGTCGACGCCATGCCCCGCTATGACTACGCGCGCAGCGGCAACCCGACCCGCGAGTTCCTCGAGCGCCAGATCGCGCAGCTGGAGCACGGCACGCGAGGATTCGCGTTCGCGTCCGGCCTGGCGGCGATCCACGCCGTGCTGAGCGTGTTCTCCGCCGGGGACCGCATCGTCGTCGGCCGCAACATCTACGGCGGCACCTACTCGTTGCTCAACGAGTTCTTCTCCCGTTGGGGGCTGGCGGTGGAGGCCGCCGACACCCATGATCCCGAAGCCCTCAGGGCCGCAGTCGCAGGGGATCGCGAGAACGGCATCTCGCCTGCGCAAGCCGTCTACTTCGAAACCATCACCAACCCGCTGCTCGACGTCAACGACGTGCGCGAGATCTCCTCGATCGCCCACGAGTACGGCGCGCTGTCGATCGTCGACAACACCTTCGTCACGCCGTACCTGCAGCAGCCGCTCGATCTTGACGCCGACGTGGTGATCCACTCCGCCACCAAGTACCTGGCCGGGCACTCCGAGGTGAACGCCGGTCTGGTAGTCGTGTCCCGCGACGATCTCGCGGAAAAGGTGTATTTCGCGCAGAACCGACTGGGCGGCGTGCTCGCCCCGGTCGAGTGCGACGCGGTGCGCCGCGGCATCCAGACGCTCGCGCTGCGCATGGACCGGCAGCAGGAGAACGCAGCCGCGGTCGCGCGCTACCTGTTGGCGCACCCGCTGGTCAAGGTCGTGCACTACCCGGGGTTGCCCGGGCACGATGTGACCGGCCTGAGCAGCGCCGAGGCGCTTGCGGCCAAGGGGCTCAAGGGCGGTGGCGGCGTGCTGAGCTTCGAGGTGATCCCGGGCGTGGACCCCGCGGTGATCCTCGACAACCTCAACGTGTTCCGTCTGGCGGTGAGCCTTGGCGCGGTGGAAAGCCTCGCCGAACTGCCGTGTCGCATGACCCATTTCGAACTGCCCCGCGAGGAGCGGCTGAAGGTCGGCATCACCGACGAGCTGATCCGACTGTCGATCGGCATCGAGGACAAGAGCGATCTGATCGAGGATCTCGGTCAGGCGCTCGACAAGGCGTACGGGGCGTTCATCAGCACGCACGCCGAGGCCGACGTACTCGGCCAGCTGTCCGCCGGCGTATTCGCGTGACCGGGCGGCCGGCTGCGGGGTACGTGCCGGCTGTCATGAGCGTTCCTGTGCTGCTGCTGTGACCGTGCGGTCATGGGCATGTGCCCGGCATGTATCGGCAAGGCATGGCTGGATTAATGCTGTGTATCCGTATTCATTAATTCGATGATCGGGTATGCGTTATTTGATGATGCACATCAGGATAAAAAGATATCTCGATTCCGGTAATTCGCCCCGCTGTAGTACAGCATATTCGGTACCAATGGGAGCGTAACGCACGGATGCAATGCATTCGGTTCCGTTAGCCGATTGCGGCATGCTCCCGCTGGCGGGAGCTGGCTTGCGAAGCGAGACTGAGGGTGGTTGTTCACTACAGGTCGGGCCTCCCCAGTCGGCTGCGACAACAGCCTCTTCAGCTTCTTCCGGCGTGGGTATGCCGGTTCCGATGCAGCGAATCATACATTTTTTAGGGAGGAAATATCGTTATGAGCGGGCAAACGCGTACCGCCGTGCACGTCGGGCGGGAAATCAGCGACGAGGCGATCGAGGCCCGCCACCATCTGCACGAATGGCCGGAACGATCGCATGAGGAATACGACACGACGGCCTATCTGACCGAATTCCTGACCCTGCACGGCATCGAGGTTGTGCCGACGCCGCTCAAAACGGGTGTGATCGGCGTGATCCGCGGCACCGACGATCCGGTCAACGTGCTGCTGCGGGCCGATATCGACGGTTTGCCCGTTGCCGAGCACAGCGCATACGGGTTCCATTCGCACCGCGAGGGGGTGATGCATGCCTGCGGTCACGATACGCATATGGCGGCATTGCTTGGAGCGGCGCTGTATCTGCAGCGGCACCGTGATCTGATCATCGGGCGGGTGACGCTGCTGTTCCAGCCGGCGGAGGAGTACGGCGGCGCCGAGGTGGTCGCCAAGGCGCATCTCATCGACGATGCGGATGCGCTGGTCGGATTCCACAATGATCCGAGAACGGCGCCCGGCACCGTCGGCATCAGCAAGAAGCCGATCATGGCCGACGCCGGTATTTTCACCGTGACGCTGCACGGTCACGGCTGCCACGCGGCGTATCCGCACAAGGGACGCAGCCCCATCGAAGCGGCGGCCACGCTGGTCGGAGCGCTGCAGACGATCGTCAGCCGCAACCTGTCGCCGCTGGACTCCGCCGTGGTGAGCGTCACCCAGATCCATGCGGGAGACGTGTACAACGTCATTCCTTCGGAAGCGATGATCGACGGCACGATCCGCGAATTCAGCCCGCAGGTGCTGGCACTGATCAAGACGCGGTTCTACGAACTGGTCGACCATGTGGCGAAGGCGTATGGCATCACGGCAAGCGTGGACCGGTGGCTGTTCACGGGCGCCGCCGTGGTGTCCGACCCGCGGTTCGTGGACGCGGTGTCCGGCCATGTCAATGACTACGCGCAGCTTATCGAACCCGAACCGTCGTTCGGAGGGGAGGATTTCAGCTACTATCTCAAGACCAAGCCCGGCCTGTTCGCGCTGATCGGATCGAACGGGGACACCGATGCCGCCGCATGGCACAGTCCCGATTTCGTGGCCAAGGACGAGACGATCCCCGTGGCGATCGACTATTTCGTCAACAGCGCGTTCGACCTGGCCGACTGGCTCATCCGGCATCCGCACGCGGATGCATAGATGGCGTAGTGGGCGGAATGCTCGCATGCGAGGCGATGAATGCCGCTGATAACGGCTCATAACCATTGCCTGTAATCGGGGCACCGTGTTGCGCCGTCGGAGCGGTTAATGTGGGCTGATGATATCAAAGTCGGTCGGTGGAACGACAGGAACCGGTTGGGAGAGCAACGTATGTGTAATAGCGGGGATACGCGGAACGAGCAGAGTGCTGCGGCGGGTTTCGCCACGCGGGCCGTCCGCGCGGGGCACGATCCGAGCGCAAACGGACATGCGGTGAGCACTCCGATCTACGCTTCGGCCGCATTCGATCTGGAGAACGCGGTCCGAGGCGACGCTCTGGCATCCGGTGAACTGAGCGGTTTCGAATATTCCCGTGTGGCCAACCCCACCGTCGATGTGCTCGAGAAAAGGATCGCCTCGCTCGAGGGCGGCATCGGCGCGGTGGCGGTGTCCTCGGGCATGGCCGCGGTCTCCTATGCGCTGATGTGCGTGGGGGAGGGCGGCGGCCGCATCATTGCGCCCACCAATCTGTATGGCGCTTCGGTCGATGCGCTTGGCGACTTTCTGCCGCAGTTCGGCATCCATGTCGATTTCGTGCGGGACATCAACGATCTCGATGAGGTCGCGGCCGTGATCGGTCCGGACACGCGGGCGATCTTCGCCGAGACCGTAGCCAATCCAAGCACGGCAATCACCGACATCGAACCGCTGGCCGATCTGGCTCATCGGCATGGCATCGCGTTGATCGTCGACAACACGATCCCGACGCCTTACCTGCTGAGGCCCATCGAATTCGGTGCCGACATCGTCGTGCATTCCACCACCAAGGGCATCACCGGGCATGGCAACGCCATCGGCGGCGTGATCGTTGATGCGGGTCGCTTCGACTGGACCAACGGACGATTCCCGCAGTTCACCGAGCGTCAGCAGGTCATCAGCAATGATCGAACGGGCGAATGGCACAGCTTCTCCGAACGATTCGGCAACGAGGCTTTCATTAAGCGCATCCGCATCAAATACCTGCGCACCTTCGGTGCCGTTCAGAGCCCATTCAACGCCTACCTGTCGCTGATCGGACTGGAGACGCTGCCCCAGCGCGTCAGCCAGGAAGTGCGTACCGCGACCGCGATCGCCGGGCATCTGCTGCATGCGCCGCACGTCGTCAAGGTCAACTATTCCGGTCTCGGCAACACGCCGCAGTACGATCTGGTGGCCAAATACTTCCCGCAAGGCGTCGGCACGGTGCTGTCGTTCCTGGTCGACGGCGACGAATCGAACGTGTACCGCATCCTCGATGGCGTCCGGCTGTTTTCCTATGTGCCGAATATCGGCGATTCCCGTTCTCTGATCGTCAACCCGGCCAGGGTCACCCATCGCGAGGTGCCGGCCGGATACCGGCTCGACGCCGGCGTGAGCGACAACCTGATCCGCCTGTCCATTGGTTTGGAGGACGTGCACGACCTGATCGCCGATCTCGATCAGGCCATCGCCGGGGCGTACTGATTGCATTTCGCGTGTTCGGCAGTGGTTTTTGTAGCGTAGTGGCGAGTTGTCGGTGCGCGAGCATCGAGCAACGACGGTTTGTAACGTTCTAATGAAGGTTTACGACGTTGGAATGCGCCTGTTATGAAGGTTGGTGCACCGACAACTCGAGGTTGCGCCGCAAAAGGTGTCCTTGATTGCCAAGCAGAGCGGCGAAAACGCTGTGATGCATGCGTGAAGGCTCGGCCGTGCGCCAGGATCGCACGGTCGTTATTGTTGAGGCGCCTGCCGTAGCGGCCGTGTGCCATCGATCTTTCCGTCCACACGCGTGTACGTGCGATTCGGGCATCGAGCGTGCCGAATCCGATCCTGATAGGATGGGCATCACTGAGCCAAATGGCCAATAAGTGGCCATGGCCTGAGACAAAAGGGGGAATGATGGGACTGGTTGTTGCCGCTATCATTCTGGTCATTATCATATTGCTGCTGAGCGCGTCGGTGTTCGTGGTTCCTCAGCAGCAGGCGTACATCATCGAGCGATTCGGCAAATTCCACAAGGTGCAGTTCGCCGGCATCCACGCGCGCATCCCGTTCGTGGACCGCATCGCCACTAAGACGAACATGCGCGTCTCGCAGCTCAACGTGCAGCTGGAGACCAAGACGCTCGACAACGTGTTCGTCACGGTCGTCGCCTCCACGCAGTTCCGCGTGAATTCCGAGAACGTGGCCACCGCCTACTACGAGCTGCGCGATCCCGCCGGCCAGCTGCGGTCCTACATGGAGGACGCGCTGCGTTCCGCCATCCCGGGGCTGTCGCTCGACGATGCGTTCGCGCGCAAGGACGACGTGGCCTTCGACGTGCAGAAGACCGTTGGCAATGAGATGAGTCGCTTCGGCTTCACCGTGGTCAAGACGCTGATCACCGCCATCGATCCCTCCCCGCAGGTCAAGAGCGCGATGGACTCGATCAACGCTGCGCAGCGCGAGAAGGAAGCCACCCGCCAGCGTGCCGAGGCCCAGCGCATCCAGATCGAGACGCAGGCCGCCGCCGACGCCGAAAAGACGAGGTTGCAGGGCGAGGGCCAGGCCAACTACCGCCGCGAGATCGCCAACGGCATCGTCGATCAGATCAAGAGCCTGCAGGCCGTGGGCATGAACATCAACGATGTGAACAATGTGGTGCTGTTCAACCAGTACCTCGATGTGATGCGCTCGCTGTCCGAGTCGAGCAACGCCAAGACCGTGGTGCTGCCGGCGTCCACCCCGGGCGGCTATGAGGACCTGTACCAGCAGATCACCAAGGCGATGCTCACCACCACCGAGACCAAGTAGGTTTGAGATGTGCCGTGGCGTACCGCGAGTGTGCTGCAGTCGGTGACGAAGTCAAGACGCGCCAGACTGCGCTAAAACGTGGTGGCGTTAGTGCATGAACGATGAATGGGATGCCGGAATACCCTGACCAGGGTATTCCGGCATCCCATTCATCGTTCACACGTTCATTGCTGTGAGATGCAATCCGTGTGTGAGAACGCCCATTGGGCTCCCCGCGCTCCGATGCCGTGTAGTACGGAATCATGCACCGCGGAACTGACCTTGATAACGAGCTTGTGCCGTATTTCGGGGATCAGACGTTCGTTCAGCACCTGATTGATCTCGTCGATCATGATGCTTCCGTCAAGATGGCTGAGTTCATCGCCGAGAATGACGATGGACGGATTGCAGGTGTTGATCAGGTTGACGATGCCATAGCCCAGCATGTGGCAGGCGTGCCGGTATATTCCGGTGATGTCGGCGTCGGCGCCGATCCTACCGACGATCTGTTCCGCGGTCAGGGAGCTCCCGGCGGCCTGACGAGCCTTCGACAGGACCGTCAGCAGGGAGCAGTAGCGTTCCAGACATCCCCGGTTGCCGCACTCGCACGGTTCCCCGCGAAAATCAATACTCGTGTGCCCGATTTCGCCAGCCGTGCCGACCGCACCGTACACGATGTCGCCGTTGATGATGATGCCGGCGCCGATGCCCTCTCCCGCGGCCACATAGATCAGCGAATCGTCTTTGCTGACTTCGGGATCATGCCAGAGCTGGGCCAGCGCGCCCATTTTCGCGTCATGCTCGATGATGACCTTTGATCCGAAGCGGCGTTCCAATGCCTCCTTGAAGTCGACGCGTTCGAATTTGCGCCCGCCAGTAAGAATGGCGATCTCACCCTGGTCCTTGAGGAAGGGGCCCGGCAGCGCCATACCGATCACGACGAGCCTGCGCTTGGAATTCTCGTCGATCAGCTGCTGGATGGCGTCCTCGATGCTGTCGATACTGGCGTTCGCTTCGTTGTCCGAATCGATGTCGATGCGCAGAAGGCGCTCCTGCTCGCCGCGCAAGTTGAAGGTTGCGACTTTGCAGTAGGTTCGGGCGAGCCTCACGCCAATGACGTAGTACGTGCTGTCGGAAAGACGTATGCCGATGGAGCGGCGGCCATTGTCTCCGGTGATCAAGCCGGTTTCCTCGACCAGCCCGGCTTGGATGAATTCTCCGACGTTATTGGTGATGGTGGCCTTGTTCAGACCGGAGATCTGGGAGAGCACGGCCCGGGTGCTCAGCCCTTGCTCCCGAAGCAGATTGAGCAGCAGCGTCTTGTTCATCTGCTGTATCGTGCTTTGGTTCATGCCGGCTCTCATCGTGGTGTTCATGATGCCGAGGCCTCCTTATCGCTCAACCCTCCAATGATACCCGCAGGTTTTCCGCCTACTGAGGGACGTTCGCCACTATTGGCAAGTGTGGCGCCGGCGATCAAGAGGAGATGGCCAATCAGGATGCACGGGGCCGGGATCGAGGGTGGCTTGGCTGCGGTCCGGATCCGGAAAGAAGCGCATTGCGGCCGAACCATGATGGGGCCGGCGGCGGATTCTAACAGACCGCAGCCGGCCCCATCATCGATGTATCGGGGATATATACATCAGTCGCAGTAGGTGAAGCGGATGTTATGGAACTCCACGTTGCCGTCCTGCGCGAAGATGCCGATGCGTCGCGGCAGCTTCGCATAGGTGCGGTAGGAGAACGCGACCCGACCGTCGATGAACGCCTCGATCATCGTGTCGGTCAGCACGACCTTCACGTTGAAGACGTCACCGTCCTTGAACTCGAACGGCTTCTCGCACACGCGTGGGCCGTCGACCTCCGCGGGAACGATCGGCTTGCCGGACAGTGTGGCCCAGAACGGATCGAGCGGCGCCGGCAGCTTGTTGATGAATGCGGTCTGCGCGGCTCGGCTGAAGGCGAGCTGGTAGCCGTTGTCGATGTCGTCGTCCGTGTTGATCGTCAGTCCGAAGTAATCCGCGCAGTCGGACGCCTTGATGTCGCACTCCATCATGAAATTCGGCTCGTCGACGTTGAAGAAGCCATAGGAGAGCGTGCCGATCGAGGAGACCTCCAGCGCCCGGTTGCCGTATTCGCGGATGTCGCCGAGCTTCGGTTCGAAGGCGAACCCGATGTCGCGACGCTGGAAGTAGCGCTCGATCTCCCGGGGCATGCCGATAGCCAGATTGCCGTCCGGCTGGGCGGTCGCCTGATGGGGGATCGCGAAATCGCCTCCGGTCTGCCACAGCTCGTCGTCGGAGTGGTTCTCGCGTTCCGGCGTCCATGCGAAGTAGATGCGGCGTCCCTGATCGTCCAGCAGGGACTTGGCGGCATAGAACCGGCGGTTGTCGATACCGTCGAATTTCGGCGTGCGCCACGGGCCGTACGGCGACTTCGAATAGCGGTACAGAGTCTGGGCGCGCTCGGAGAAGCGCGAATAGACGAGGTACCAGTAGTCGCCCATCTTGTACATTTCCGGGCACTCCGGGCAGTTCGTGTGCCAGGGCTCGTAGAGAATGCCCTTGTGCTCGAACGAGGCGAGGTCCTTCGACGTGTACAGGACCACGACGCCCCGGCGGTTCGACGGGCCGGAATTCTTGCGCGCCGCGATCAGCATCCAGTATTCCTGCTCGTCTTCGTTGAAGAAGATGTAGGCGTCGCGCCAATCGATGCTTTCGTAGTAGCGGGTGTCGGGAACGATGATCGGGCTGGCCGGGTCCTTGGTGAAGGTGACGCAGTCGTCGCTGGTAGCATGGCAGATCGTCTGGGGAAACTCCGAGTCGATGTGGTAGCCGGTATAGAAGATGTGATACTGGCCTTTGGCGTAGATGACCGATCCGGTCCAGCAGCCGTCCTGATCCAGATCGGTGCCGTCTCCGGGCAGCAGCACCGGCGGCATCTCCTCCCAGTCGACGAGATTCTTCGAAGTGACGTGCTGCCAGGTGTTACGCACGCGCTCCGGGTAGCGCACGGTGTTCTCCGGAACGGACAGGAAGAACAGATGGTAGGTGCCATCGTGGTAGAAGGGGATCGAATCGCCGCAGCCCAGTCCGCTGGACAGTCTTCTGAACAGTGTCATGTTGGTTCTCCTTGATTGATATGGGGTTGGTGGGTTGATGTTGTGGGAAATCGGTTGGGGAGTGGTTGAGTGGTTGGCGGGATGCCGGATGGTTGGGACGGAGCGGGGCTGGGTGTCTGCCTGCTCGGTCGCTCGGGGTGCCGATCAGTGCATCAGCTGCCTGGTGTGCTCGTAGACGGCGTGGAATTTCTCGAAGCACTGCCGATAGACGTCCAGATTGGCCGGATCAGGGGAATGCTCCTTATCCGAAAAGGACACGAATCTGTGGCTGGCGTCTTCGAGCCCGAACAGATCCAGGCCGTTGCCGGCGAGGATGCAGGCGCCCAGGCAGGCCTGTTCCTTGACGTTGCAGACCCTGATCCTCTTTTCGAAGATGTCGGCCTGCAACTGGAGGAACAGCTCGCTGCCGGCGCCGCCGCCGGAGGCGATGATCTCGTCGCTGTCCATGCCCAGATGCTGCAGTACCATCAGGCAGTCCTTCAATCCATAGACGATGCCTTCCATGGTGGCTCGGATGAAATGCCGCCTGTCATGCCGCAGCTGGAGCCCGAAGTAGACCCCCTTCGCGTTCGGATTGAGGATCGGCGTCCTCTCTCCGGACAGGTAGGGCAGGTAGATCAGGCCATCGCTGCCGGGGAAGATCTGCGCGGCCAGCTCGTTGCATTCGCCGAAGCCGTTGTCGCCGAGCGAGAGCACCTTGCCGGTCAGCCAGTTCAATGACCCGCCGCTGTTCAGCGTCGCGCCGAACACGGAGTAGCCGCCGCCGACCGCGTGACAGAACGTGTTGGTCCTCATCCGGCTGTCGGCGATGAAACTCTTCGCGTATGCGGAGACCTGGCCTCCGGTGCCGATGTTGGAGATCAGCCTGCCCTCGCCGTACACGCCGTTGCCGATGCTCTGCGCCATCTGGTCGCCGCATCCGTAGATGACGGGGATGCCCTCGCGAAGCCCGGTCTGCTCCGCGCATTCGCGGCTCACGTATCCTGCGATTTCCGTGGATTCGTGGCTCTCCGGGAACAGGCTGCGGTCGAGCCGGAAGCGGTCGATGAACGTCCAGGCCCAATCGCGCCGTTCGATGGAGTACAGCCCGGTGGCGGAGGCGTCGGTGACGTCCGTGCCGATGGAGCCGGTCATGCGGTACCGGATGTAATCCTTCGGCTGGAATACCGTGCCGGTCGCGCGGTAGTTGTCCGGTTCGCACTCCTTCATCCACAGCAGTGAGGGGAAAAGGAATCCCGAGCATATGGGGTTATGGAGCACGCTGCCGATCTCGTCCTCGGTGAGCGTCGCATGGATCTCGTCCATTTGACGACCGGAACGCTGATCCAGCCAGATGATCGAGGGGCGTACGGGCTCGCCGTCCGTGCCCAGGCACACCATGCCGTGCATCTGTCCCGAGTAGCCGATTCCGGCGATGCTCCGGAACGCCTGCTCCGAAGCGGGGTCGTTCCGCAACTGACCCAGCACGTGGACCAGTCCGTTCCACCAGATGCGTGGATCCTGCTCGGCGTGGTTTTCCTGCGGGATGGACACGCCGTACTTGCATTTCGCGACGTGTACTTCGCCGGATTCGATGTCGAGGAGCATGCCCTTGATGCTGGATGTGCCGATGTCGATTCCCAGTAGTGTCTTCATGTTGACCACCTGATGTTCGGGTAGGTATTATGGCCGGCCGTGGTGCCGGCCGGTTCCTGTCTACTTGTTGCTGCTGCGCTCTTTCTTGATGTAGTCGATGTAGACGGCCACCAGCACGACGATGCCCTTGACTACGTACTGCCACGAGGAGTCGATGCCCATCAGGTTCATGCCGTTGTTGAGCACGCCGATGACCAGGCAGCCGATGACGGTGCCGCTGATGCGGCCGACGCCGCCCGTCATGCTCGTGCCGCCGAGCACGACCGCTGAGATCGCGTCCATTTCCGCGCCGTCGCCGACGCTGAACTGACCGGAGAAGGTGCGCGAGGCGCTGAGGATACCGGCGCAGGCGGCGAACAGGCCCGAAAGGGTGAACACGATGAACATGACCTTTTTCGAGTTGATGCCGCTGTACACGGCCGCCTGCGGATTGTCGCCCACCGCGTAGATGTTGCGGCCGAACTTGGTGCGGTTGAGGATGATCGCGGTGATGACGATCACGATGAGCATGAAGACGACTTGCACGGGGATCTTGCCGAACAGGCGTCCGCTGCCGATCCAGGTGAACAGCTTGTCGTCGACGAGGATCGTGGTCGCCTTGGTGTAGATGCGTGCGCATCCTCGGCCGACGTTCATCATCGCCAGCGTGACGATGAATGGCGGGATCTTGGTGTTTGCGATGATGAAGCCGTTCAGGGCGCCGATCAGCGTGCCCACGGTGATGGCGATGACGATGGCGAGCCATGACGGCAGGCCGTTGTTGGTGATCAGACCGGCGCACAGGCAGCCCGACACGGCGATGATGGAGCCGACCGACAGGTCGATGCCGCCGATGAGGATGACCATGGTCATGCCGCAGGCGAGGAACACGTTCGTCGATATCTGGCGCATGACGTTGAAGATGTTCGTCGGCGTCGCGAAGGAGTCGGAGATGATCGACAACCCTATGCACATGATGCACAGGCCGATGAGGATGCCAAGATTGCCCCGGATGATCCTCACCAGGGAGTTGTCCATCCACTTGTTGGCTTTGCTGGTGATGTTCTTGTCCATGGAAGTTCCTTTGTGCTATTTCGTTTCGGTGGTGGCCAGGGTCATAATGCGTTCCTGATCGAATTCGTCGCGTGACAACGTGCCGGTGGTGTGCCCGCGCGCGAAGACGACGATGCGGTCGCTCATATTGATTAGCTCGGGCATCTCGGACGAGACCATGATGATCGACAGCCCCTTCTTGCTGAGCTCGTTCATCAGGTGGTAGATCTCGGCTTTGGTCTTCACATCCACACCGCGCGTGGGCTCGTCGAGAATCAGGATCTTCGACGCGGACAACAGCCACTTGCCGATCAGAACCTTCTGCTGGTTGCCTCCGCTGAGACTGCCAACGATCTGGTCCCGGCCGGTGACCTTGATCTGGACCTCCTTGATCATGCGGTCGACGATGTCGATCTCATCCTGCCTCGCATAGCGCAGGCGCTTGAAGATGCGGTCGAGGATGGTGATGGTGACGTTGAACTGGGTGTCCTGCTGAAGGAACAGCCCGGTGTTCTTGCGGTCCTCCGGCACCAGCCCTATGCCGGCCTTCATGGCCTGCGCGGGATTGGCGAAGACCAGCTCCTTGCCATTGAGAGTGACGGTGCCGCCGGTCCGCTTCGTGATGCCGAACAGGCATTCCATGGTTTCGCTGCGGCCGGCTCCTACAAGACCGGCCACGCCTAGGATCTCGCCCTGACGGAGTTCGAAGCTCACGTTCTTGACCATGTTGCCGTCGGACAGATGATCGACCTTGAGTGTGACCTGATCCTGTGGGGTGTTGTCCTTGATGTAGTACTGGGTCAGTTCGCGTCCGACCATGGCGGCGACAAGCTCCGACTGCCGCACGGTCTTGCTGTCGAACACGCCCACGTCCAAGCCGTCCCGGAGCACTTCGACATGGTCGGATATCTCGAACAGTTCCTCCATGCGGTGGGAGATGTAGATGATGCCGACGTTGCGGGCGGTGAGCGTCCGTATGATGCGGAACAGGATCTGCACTTCCTTCTCGGACAGGGAGGAGGTCGGCTCGTCCATCACGATGATCCGGCTGCCGAAGGAGATCGCCCTGATGATCTCGACGATCTGCTGCTGGGCGATGGTCAGGGTACGCAGTTCGGCGGTGGCGTCGAGGTCCAGCCCGTACTCGTCGATGACCGCCTGCGCCTTGGCGATCTGTTCCTTGAGCGAGACGATGCCGGCGGCATTGCGGATCTCGTTGCCCATGAAGATGTTTTCGGCGACGGATATGTGGCTGCAGAGCATCAGCTCCTGATGGATGATGCTGATGCCGTACTTGCGGGAGTCCGCAATGCTGTTGATCTGGACGTCCTTGCCCTCGACGCTGATCTGCCCGGAGTCCATCGCGTAGATGCCGCCGAGGATCTTGATCAGCGTCGATTTGCCAGCGCCGTTTTCGCCCAGCAGGGCGAGGACTTCACCCGGATGCAGGGTGACGTTGACGTTTTCCAGCACCTTGTTGCTGCCGAAGCTCTTGTTGATATTGCTCATTTGCATCAATATGCTCATGATTCGCTCCTGTGTGGTCGATGTTCGATGATGCCGGGACGGCGGCGACCGGGCATCACTGCCAATCGGCGTCGGCGTATTCGTCGACGTTCTTGGCGTCGATGACGAACGTCGGAACCAGAGTCTCCTTGTCGTACTGCTCGCCCTTGAGGATCTTGTAGGCGACTTCGGCGCTCTTCTTGCCAACTGTGATGGGGGACTGAGCCGCCGTCATCTTCCACACGCCGTTGGGGCCTTCCTTCTTGATGGCGGCCTTGGCCTCCGGCCCGCCGTTAGCGCTGTAGATGCCGACATCCTTGCCCGCCGCGGTGACCGCGGAGTAGGCGCCCTGCGCGCACTCGTCGTTGATGCCGTAGATAGCGATCACGTCTGGGTTCGCTTGCAGGATGTCCTCAGTGGCGGCCAGACCGGTTTCGGGCTTGCCGCCACCGTCGAGGCGGGAGGCGACGGTGAATTTGTCGTTCAGCGTGTCAAGGAGTCCTTGGATGCGCTGTTCCGCAGCGTTATCGTTGGTGCGGTCGAGGATGGCGATCTTGCCTCCGTCGAGATAGTCCTCCATCATGTGCTCGGCGGCGATCTTGCCGGCCGAGTAGTGGTCGGTGGCCACGAAGGCGTCGACTTGGCTGGTGTCGGCGACGGCGAGGTCAAAATTGATGACCGGGATGCCGGCTTCCTTCAGCATCTTGAGTGCGGGGCCTGCGGCCTCGGCGTCCACGGGGTTGTAGAAGACTGCATCCACGTTGCGGGAGATGAAGTCCTCGATGACGCCGAGCTGGATGTTGCTGTCAGTCTGGCCTTCGACGCGGATCACCTTGTCTCCGGCCTTGTCGGTCACTGATGTCACGCCTTCGTAGACCGCATCGAAGAACGAACCTGCGGCCCATTCGGTGAAGCCGAAGGTGTACCCGCCTCCATCCGCCTTGCCGGTGGAGCAGGCGCCCATCGAGGTCAGGAGGCTGGCGGCAAGAAAGGTGCTTACGAGTTTGCGGTATCGCATGATTACTCCTCATCGAGTTGGCGGAACCTTCATTGGTTCCGGTCCTTATGGTTGCTGTGATCGAGTTGATGATGCCAGTGTTTTAGTTTTTTCGTATTATCGGTTTATCCGATAAACTGATAATACGAAAAAACTCTGGATTGGTCAACCGATGCGCGTGTTGTATTGCGGTGTATTTGTATGGGTCCTTTTCTCATTTCCAATGAGAGATTGTTCTTCCGAGGGGCACGTTGATTTACGAAGCATTCTGAATGGTTCCGTTCAGAAGGGTTTGGTTGGGAGGAACAACGAGCATCGGTCATTGATCGTGCGGTCGCTGATGCTTCTAGCGTTATGCGGGAGATCTTAGCCGGTTGATACAGGATTCGGTTTGTTGGGCGTGCGTTTGGCGAAAGGTATCTTGATCTGCTGACTGCCGAGGTAGTCGATAGGTTTTATGGGCGGGACGCTTAATCCATTTGGTGGCTGGTTTGGCTTGCTGAGCGTACGTTTGGCGAGAGCTTTGGCCATGTATTGGTTGCTTATGCTTGTTATGTCTTGCGGAAAGGGAGATTGTTGCCTGTTAGTGGCGAATTGGGCTTGGTGCGGTCTTCTCAATGAGAACATCTTGTCGGGTGGTGACTGATCCTGCTCGCTAAGGTCTTCTCAGTGAGAGTATTTCGTTGGAGAGTGGCTGGTTCATCTCGCCAATCCTTATAGCCGGGAGGATCCATCCGGTTGGTGGCGAATCTGGCTCGCTGAGCATGTGCTGAGTAAGGGGTTGCAGCCGCTTAGTGGCTGTCATGACTTGCTGGATCTTGCTGGCGGGATCGCCTTGCCGGTTGATGGCTGGTCGGGCTCGATGAGGTCTGCTTGGTGGGAGTGTTTTGCCGGGAAGTAGCTGACCAGACTCGCTGAGGTCTATTTGGTAAGAGTATTTTGCCGGGGAGTTGTTGGTTCGGCTTGGTGAGGTTCGCTTAGTGGGAGCGTCTTGCCGGGGAATGGCTGGTCCGGCTCAGTGAGATTAGCTTGATGAGAGCATTCTGCCGGGAAGTGGCTGCTTCGGCTCGCTGAGTTGTAGGCGCGGGAGATTTCAGCCAATAGGTGGATGCTTTGACTTGCCGAACGCATACCTAATGAGAGGCTTTATCCGCCTGCTGGCTGTTTTGGCTTGGCGAATGCATGCGCAGCGAGAGTATTGTGCCAGGAGATGGCGTTTGTGGCACATCAAGAATGCCGAGATGCCGAAGGGGTTCCTGCGAATGCTGAGGGATCGAAGGGGTCCTTGGGAATGCCGGGGGTTGAAGAAGCTCTTAGGAATGTCGAGGGACCGAAGAAGCTCCCGAGAATGCCGAGCAACCAGAGACCGAGGAGGCTCCTGAAAACGCTCCTCCTTTTCTCACCGATTTGGCCGCATCGCGCTATAGTTGGGGGCTATGAGCGAGAACACGGATCGATTGATTGTCAATTATCTGCCTCTGACCGATCAGGAGCGGCAGGTGTTTGCCGAGGCGGCCGGTGACGTGCCGCAGGAATTCGTCGGTGACTCGAAGCAGCGGGGCATGATGGTGTGGAAGGCCGGCGTGCCAGCGCCTGCAAGCCTGTGCGAACGGGCCACGGCGGTGATCGGCAACATCCCGCCATCCGAATGCTCGCGGTATCCCCGTCTTGAATGGCTGCAGACTTGGAGCGCCGGCGTCGACCGGTACGTGGCCGACGGGGTGCTGCCCGAGCGCACGATGGTGACGAACGCGACCGGCGCGTACGGCCAAAGCGTCGCCGAGCACCTGTTCGCGATGATGTGGTCGCTGATGAAGAACATTCCGGTGTATGCTCGTCAGCAGAACGAACGCCGTTGGCATGACGTCGGTGCGGCGTTCTCCCCGCAAGACGCCACCGTGCTGGTGATCGGCACCGGTGATATCGGCTCGCATTTCGCCGGACTGTGCAAGGCCGTCGGATCCCGTACGGTCGGCGTCCGCCGTGATCCGTCGAAGTCGGCGAACGGCATCGACGAGATGCACGGCTTCGATGATCTGGATGCGCTGCTGCCCGAGGCCGACGTGGTGGCGCTGGTCGTGCCGGCCGCCGCGGACACGTACCATCTGATCGATGCGCGGCGCCTGTCCTCGATGAAATCCACAGCGGTGCTGCTCAACGCGGGCCGTGGCACGGCCATCGACCCGGTGGCGCTGACCTTCGCGCTGCGTGAGGATCAGCTGCAGGGGGCCGGCATCGACGTGACCGAGCCCGAACCGCTGCCGGCCGACAGCCCGCTGTGGGATGAGCCCCACTGCCTGATCACCCCGCATGTGGCTGGAGGCAATCATCTGGCCTCGACTGAGCGCCGGATCATCGCCATCGCGCTCGACAACGTGCGCCGGTATGCGGCGGGGGAGCCCCTGGCGAACCGCCGCCGTTGACCGTCACGCCGATCACGGCGAATACCGCGACGGCGCGAGGCGAATCCAGCGGTGGTGAATCCGGCAGGACAAACCGGCAGGACAAACCGGCAAGACAAAAACGGCAAGACAAAAACGGCACAACCACAAAACCGGTGCAGGAAAAACTGGCAGGGAGACCGCGATGCGGCAGACGGCACGACAGACGAAACGGCAACCGGAACGCGGCGTCAATGCCGATTCGACGGATGATTCGCCGAACGGCGGAAGTACGGATGACGGGAACGCGGAGATCCGCATCCATGCCACGGTGACCGGCCTGGTGCAGGGCGTCGGGTTTCGCTATTTCACGGTGATGAACGCCCGAAGGATCGGCGTGCGCGGATGGGTGCGCAACTGCTACGACGGGTCGGTGGAAGTCGAGGCGCAGGGCACGCGCGCGGCCGTGGCCCAACTGGTTTCCTGGCTGAAGGTCGGTCCTCAGTGGGCGCGCGTCGAACACGTCGAAGTGCGCCCACTGCCGCTGGAATCCGAGGGGACGGGCGCAGGTTTCCGCGTGTTTTCGGAGCGATGACGGTGTTGGTGTACCGCGCGTTCATTCCTTGATGAATTCCGGCTCCCATCGTTGAGGGAGATCATACGAAATATCAGGCGTTAGGGTGACCTCCCCTCAGTCCGCTTCGCGGCCAGCTCCCCTCCAGAGGGGAGCCCGACATAGCAGACGAATGTACGAGGCGGGCCACTGAAACCGGCCTCCTGAGCTGACGCTGACGACGGCCGATGCCCGCTTCAGCCGTCGGGCGACCGATGCTCATTCAGCTGGCGAGGAACTCCGGAATCGCCTCGGCGTCGGCGTAGCCCTTGCGGTACATGCGCTCCAGTCCTTCGAACGACTTGGACAGCGTGGACAGCCCGTACAGGTCGTCTGGCGCCAGGATGAGCACCAGCCCCTCCTGTTCGTAGCGCTTGGCCAAGGCCACCTCGTCGTTGTACGTCTTGTACCGTTCCATCAGCCGCTCCGCGGCGGCCGGATACGTGCGCCGCAGGATCTTCGCGGGCGCGATGTCCTTCTTCTGTTCGCGCAGCACGTCCTTGAGCCGGGTCAGCACCAGCACCACCCGGTCGTAGCCGTCGTCCAGCGCCTTCTGCACGGGCACCGGATCGGCGATGCCGCCGTCATAGTACGGCACCCCGTCGATCATGTACGGCTCGCAGGCCACCGGCACCGCGGACGAGGCCTTGATGACATTGAAGTCGTCGTAATGCACGTCGGACTTGTCGAAGTACTTGGCGGACCCGTCCTCGGCATTGCACGCGATCACGGTGAACCCGGTGGGGTTCTTCTCGAACGCCGCGTAGTCGACCGGGTATTCGCCGTCATGGTTGCTCAGCGTGCCGTAGATGTAATCCAGATTGGCGAAATTTTGGTGCTTCACATAGCTGTTGAGGCTCGCGTATTCCTTGCGGAACGCGTATTCGGTGTAGAACTTGTGGTTGCGGCCGTGCTGCTCGGCGATGAACGACACCATATTCGCGCTTCCGGCCGAAACGCCGTAGCAGTGGTCGAATGCGATGCCGTCCTCCAGACAGCGGTCCATCACGCCCGCGCCGAAAATCGCGCGGAAACCCCCGCCCACATCGATCAATGCCGTCCTATGCGCCGCACCGCTCATCGCAACCCCTTTCCTGCTGTGGAATCCGAGCTTACGCGCGCAGTCGGGACAAAGATAGGGCGGTGTTCGGCGACCCTCCGAGAAACCGTACAGATATTTCGAAAGTGACCAAAACGGGTCGAGTTCGGCCCCATCACCTCGTCAGATCGTGCCGCGCAAACTCAAGCCCCAGCCCCAGTCCGGAGTCAAGCCCAAGTCCTAAGAGCCCCAAGCATCCCAAGAACCCCAAGCCAAAGCCCCAAGCCCCAAAAACTACGCCGCAAGCAAGGCGTGCGCGAGCGCGTCGATCCGCGGCTCGGAGGACGAGTTGTCGAGTTCGATGCTACCGGAGGCGGCCTCCGGGGCGAGTTTGCCCAAGGACTCCAGCACGACGCCCAGATGGCGCACCGTGCCCTCGTTGCCGTCGATGATCGCGGCGGTGGAGGGCAGCAGATCGCGGAAATACTCGCGATAGAACACGAAATGCGTGCATCCGAGCACCACCGCGTCGATGGCGTGCAGATCGTACTGGTCGAAGTACCCGTGCAGCGTGCGCATCACCAGATCGCGGTCCGACAGCCGCCCATGCTCAACGATTTCGACCAGGCCCGGGCACGGTTCGGGGGAAATCACATTGTCCGCCTTGAACCGGTCCATCAGCGCGGCGAATTTGTGCTCGCGCAGCGTCAGGGGGGTGGCCGCCACGATCACGCGCTGCGGAACGTGCGTGCCATCGGGCCGGTCGCCCCGGTCGCAGGCCACCTTGAGCGCCGGCTCCATGCCGATGATCGGGATGTCGTAGTGGTCGCGCAGCTCGTTGACGGCGGCCGAGGTGGCGGTGTTGCAGGCGATCACCACGGCCTTGACCCCCTGGCGCACGAACCGTTCGACGATGGCGAACGACAGTTCGCGCACCTGCTCGGGCGGGCGCGTGCCGTACGGTGCGTTCGCGGAATCGCCGAAGTACAGCACCCGTTCGTGCGGCATGTCCTTCATGATCTGCCGGGCCACCGAGATGCCGCCCAGTCCGGAATCGAATACGCCGATCGGTGCCGTCGAAGCCATGCCTTCTCCTTGCTTGCTCCCATGCCCGCCGCGCACATGGATGCACGCGGGTACGCGCGGATGCATGCGGGCGCATGCATCCGTCCGCCGCTCCCGCGCCGCGCGCGGTGACTGGTGGACTCTTCATAGGGTACTCCGTATGGTTCGGGGTACAGTGAAGAACATGAGTATTCCGCAAATCGTGTTCAAAGCGCATGCCACCGGCAACGACTTCGTCGTGTACGCCGATCCCGATGGCGAATTCGAGCCGACCGCCGACGAGGTCCGCTTCCTGTGTGACCGCCATTTCGGCATCGGCGGGGGCGGGCCGGTCCGCCCGGGCCGGCCCCGTGGAACACAT
>OBZB01000109.1_pt1 | contig 22702 bp, 18 predicted proteins | sample 1476861 | NCBI WGS metagenome assembly OBZB01 (sample SAMEA2580226, study PRJEB22360) | human gut metagenome | biome: human gut; feature: human-associated habitat; material: faeces | place: Denmark | collected 2008/2010
CGGCGTGACGCCCGGCCCGCCACCACCTTGTGCATGGGGCTCCTGCCGCTGGACGCGTCGATCTGGGTGGCGGCCGCTATCAACGTGATGCGCTCGCTGGCCATCGGCTGTCTGATGATGCCGTTGGTGACCTGGGGCACCGCGTCCGCAGGCGAAGGTCGGCTTGCCGATGCGAACGCCCTACTGACTGCGCTGCGCACCATCGCCGGCGCCATCGGACAGGCTGTGTTCGTGGGCATGATGACGGCGTTGGCCGCCTCGGCGCAGTCCGGTGGCATGGATGCGGCCGCCGCCAACATGCACGGCCTGAACCTGACGTTCCTGGCCATGGGCGCGTGCGCAGTACCGCTGATCATCATCCCGCTCGTGTTCCTGCGTGGGAAGAACGGTTCGGAGCGCTCGGCCCGGTGAATCCTTTCGCGGGTCATCTTTCCCGGTGCAGGAAGCATCCCGGCTCATGCGCATTGATGACGCCGATGGATTGCAGATAGGCGTAGACGATGGTGGTGCCGATGAATCGCATGCCATGCGCCTTGAGATCCGCTGCGACGGCGTCGGACAGACGGGACATCGTCATGCCCGTCTCGTAGATGACGCGACGGCCGGTGAACTGCCGGATATAGTCGTCGAAACTGCCGTACGACGTCTGGATATCCCGGAATGCGTTGGCATTGCCGACCGTCGCGACGATTTTGCGACGGTTGCGGATGATGCCCGGATCGTCCATGAGCTCTGCGATCTTGTTCTCGTCATAGCTCCGGATCCGTTCGATGTCGAACCCATCGAACGCCTGACGGAAACGCTCGCGTTTGTTCAGTATCGTCTCCCATGACAGTCCGGCTTGGAAGGTCTCGAGCACCAGCATCTCAAAGAGGTGGTGGTCGTCATGCGACGGAACCGCCCATTCGGCATCGTGATAGGCAACATAGACGGGATTGCTGAGATTGCACCAGCCGCAGCGCGGGTTCATGTCATCCATGTGCTCTCCCTAGGGGTTGTCGGAGACGGTTGGCTATAGATGTTGATTCGATGTGCGATCCAGTATAAACGGTGCGTCTGGATGGCGGTCCGGATGTGCGGGTTGTCTGAACCGTATTTGCCGGATTGCAGGTATAAAGGGGCTGATTACTGCGGTTGCAGGTATTTCGGTACTAGTTAGGGGCAATTCTGGGCTGTAACTCGACACCTTTTACCTGCAACCCATTTCCGTCCACGCGATTGCACGGTCGGTTGCAGGTATTTTGGTGTCATCTGAGATCGGGAAAGCTGAATTGATGTCCGTATCTACGTCAGTATCTACGTCACTGTGCTGATTTGACCCTCACATGATGTCATGCTTTAGCCTGTAGCCATGAATGACCGACAATCACACGACATGGGTACCCCGGCGGAGCGTATTTCCTTTCTCAACGTAGGGGAGGTGTCGCGGCTGACGAACATCAGTATTCGCATGTTGCGGCATTGGGACGAAACGGGTCTGGTGTCTCCACAACGCGACTGGAATGGATACCGACTGTATTCCGATTCGGATCTCAGCCGACTGCGCAGGCTGCTGTTGTATAGGGAGCTCGGCATACCCGTGCCGCGTATCAAGCAGCTGCTCGATGCCAAGCCGAGTGAGGTAATACGCGAGCTGGCGGATCGTCGGGGCCGACTTGCACGCAAGGCGGAACAGATCAATCAGGCATTGGCCGATATCGATCGGCTTATGAACATCGCACAGAAAGGAATCGATATGAATGATGCGACGCGGCAATCCCGCGAATGGGCCGAAGAAGCACAGAGCCGTTGGGGCGGGAGCCGGCAGTGGATGCAGGCTGCGGAATACCAGGTGAGGAGAACGTCTGATATGCGGGAGCGCGACATGAAGCAATTCGAAGCCATCGAGCAGCAGCTCGCCGATGCCATGCGGCGCGGTGTGAATCCCGGCAGCGATGAGGCCAATGAGTTGGCGGAAGCCCACCGTCGTTCCCTGGTATGGTTCGATGTCACCCCGTCAATGCACGTGTGCCTTGGCCGCATGTACGTGGCCGACGAGCGTTTCGTACAGCATTACGATGCTTTGGAACCGGGTTTGGCCCAGTGGCTGCTTACGCTGATCGAAGCCAACGCGACAAGATTCGGTGTGGATCTCGACAATGTGACATGGCAGTGAGATGTGATTGGTCGGTATCGAAATTATCGTGATATGAACGTCGTGCCGGTCAGTTGGCTCACGAATTGGCTCACATCGTGTGAGGGATTGCGGCGATCGCGACGGTATCGTCCAAGACGGATGAGCCGCGGGGCCTTTTGCTATGCTATACTGGCGGCATGTTTCATGGGAATCAGGTTCAAGAGGTGCAGGCCACGCGGGTGGTCCGCTTGACCGTTCCCGTTCTTTTTGTGGGCAACATTCGGCGTTCCTAGGGAGTAGTGTGCCCATTTCCGCGTAATCACGATTCTGTGAGGCGAAAGCATCCGTCATATATGACGAGGCGCTGCCGCTTTTGCCGTTGCGTGCCGCCCGATTTTGCCGCTGTCGGGCATGACCCGGCGTCTTTCCGCGATGATTTGGGTTCGCTGTTCCCGTTCAATCCTCGACATTGTCTGACATTGGATGATTGCGATTGATGGGAAAACGCTATGGAGCTATTGCATCGGGGAGCCGCGCCCAAAGGTAATCTGCGGCTGTATTGCGTCTTTCTTGCCGCCACCGGATTTGTGTTGGACCGGGCCGTGTTCTTGGTATATGTGGGCCAGCATGGTCTGGACGTGCAACAGGTGGCTTTGTGCGAGGCCATGTTCCAATTGGCCACCGTGGTGTTCGAGATTCCGACTGGCTGGGTGTCCGACCGGTTCGGGCGTAAGACATCGCTCATGGTCGGCACCTCGCTGCTGGCGGCATACAACATGGGAATGCTGCTGGTCCAAGGTTTTGCGGGCTATATGGGCATGATGGCCCTATGCGCCTTCGCGTACACGTTCTTGTCCGGCTCCGACAACTCGTTGCTGTATGAGCTGGTGGAGGCCGCGCGGGCTGATGCGGGCGGCGGAACGGAAAGGAATTATCTCTCATACAGCTCGCGTGCCATGGCCGGGCAGCAAATCATGCTGGGCGTCTCGGCCTTGTTCGGGGCTCTGTTGGCGTCGTATTCATGGACCATGCTGTACCTGCTGATGGTCGGCGTCTATGCCGCTGAATTCGCGATGCTGGTCGTTGTGAAGGAGCCGCAGGCCGGGCGCGGCGCCGGCGGCGATCCGAGCCGGAACAGACCCGGGAGAGTCCGCCCGCGTACGTTTGCGACGCATTGGACGACATATGCGCCGGCATGGGTGTTCGCCGTCTTTTTGGCCGCGACCGCCGCACTGGATATGACTGCGATGGGCTATGCGAACTCCACGCAGATCATTTTCGCGGCGTCGGGAATCGCCCTGCCGATGATCGGACTGTTCTCCGGTTCATCCCGGCTCGCCAACGCCGGTGCCTACCTATTGGCCGGATGGCTGACGAAACGATTCGGCCGCAAGGCGGTGCTCGTGGGGACGCTTGCGGCCCAATCCGCGGCGTTCGTCCTGCTGCCGTTGGCCGCGGGGTCGCCGATGACGCTGCTCTCGGTGAGCGTGATGGCGCTGTTCCTGGCGGAGATGCTGTTCATCGTCGTGGAGAGCGTCACGCAGGATTATCTGGTGAATGCCACCAGGGCGCGCATTCTATCCGTCATCTCCATGGTGCGCTCGCTCATGGGCGTGGCCCTGTACGCCGTCATCGGGACCACGCTGAAGCTATGGGGCGTTGGCGTCACGCTTGGCGTTCTGGCCGTCATGATGCTGGCGCTTACCGTCGCGGCTCTTGCGGTGGCGGCGCAAATGCGGCGGATGCATGAGTGACGGTCCTGCATGCGTGGCGATCCTAGCCTGCGATTCCTGTTGGGTGGGGACGTGAAGGATTCCGAGCCATCGGGGTCGCGGGACTCTTCCAAAACCCGACGGGACTGTGTTCAGAAACGGAATTCGGGGTAATCGGCGTCCGGCCGGCGCGGTGATCCAGCCGGGCCGGCCTGATCCCGGCCAAGGTTCGCCACGAAAACGGAAGGCTCCTCAGGGAACACCCATCGGTTCAGGTAGTCGATGAAATCCCGTTCGTCATAGCACAGCCCGCCATGCGCACGGTATTGGCGCGCATGGGGACTCGTCCTCAGCCATCGGGTGCAGAACTCGAGACAGTATTCCTCCAGATCGTCCGCGACGCGGTCCGGAACCGCATACACCTTGCGGTCGTTGTCCGCACTGAGTATGACCCGCTTCATTATGCCTCCCGCAAGTGCCGTCCGGAGCGATGCCCCGACGGCAACCGTTCGTTCATCCTCCGCCACATAGATCCTCCACGATCCCATGCCTAGTTTACACTATCAGGTATGCGGTTCATGATTCGCGGGTATCGGCCCGATGACGCTGAGACCACGATGGCGGTGTTCCGGCGGGCCGTGACCGATACTGCCTCCCGGGATTACAACAGCGAGCAGGTTCACACATGGGCCGGGCATACCGGCACGCTTAGGCAATGGAACGAACGCCGGATGGCGGTGCATACATGGGTCGCCGAAGTCGCGGAATATCCGTTTGGGGGCCCGTTACGGGAATCGTCTGGAAGCGAGAGCGTCCTGGCCGGGTTCATTGACGTCGATGACGCCGGGTACATCGACGTGCTGTTCGTGGATCCTTCATGCTCCCGGCGCGGCGTGGCCTCGCTGCTGCTCGGACAGGTCGAGCGGTTCGCCGGCGCGGCCGGCCTCGACAGGCTCACCGTTCATGCCAGCATCACCGCGCGACCGTTCTTCGCGAAACATGGCTTCCGTGTGATCGGGACTCGGCACCCGGCAATTGGCGCCGTAACGTTCACCAACTATCTGATGTCCAAGCCGTGACCGGAGGCGTTCCGTTGGGAATCGAGGTCTTGGTTTAGGCCAGTCCTCTTGATTCACCGTGGAATCGTTGGAATCAATCCGCTCTTGAATTTCGAGTTTCTTGGTTCAGACCGTTGGAATTGACGAATCGTGACGGCCGCTGTTGACAAAATGTTAGCGTCTTGGAACTTCGGGGCGGCAGAAACGTTCGGCATGTCGAAACATGGTCAAAAACCGTCGCTGTTTTTCGGTGCTGTACCTACGCTCGCCGAAGAGGTGACTGAAGAGAGCGGCAATGGTTGTCTACTCATTGTGCTGTGGCTCATGTTCGAGCACGAGTTTCATCTTGCTGTTGTCCATCAGCCATGCGTGCAGGTCCCGGTCCATGATCATCGCCAGATCGAAACAGGCCTGCACCGCGTCGGCCAGTGTGATGCGCCGGTTCTCGCCCGGCAGCGGGATGCCGTTGACGAGCGGCTCGTGGTGAGCGACTCGGTTGCGCAGGGCATGCACGGTCTTGACGATGTCCAGTGCGTAGTTTCTTGTCCACTTGGCGTTCGTGTCCAATGCGTGCCGACGGCCGCCGGGGAAGGCCTTGGCGATTCCCGCGCGCCAGAGGTCGTTCTCGTAGTCGGCGCTTCCCTCGTCCGGCCAATGAGCGTGGATCGCGCCGCCGTTTTCCCAGCAGATTGCGCCAGAATCCGAATGTCAATGCAGCGACGAGATGTCCGCGCGTGTGCCGTTTCTTCTGTTGGATGGTGAGGTGGCCCCAAGCCTCGCGGATCTGACGCTGGGTGCGGTCGTCGAATCGAAGTCCTGCCATGTGCCAGTCCTCGGTGTCGGCCTGTTCCAAGGAAATGAGGGACAGCTACCGGTCCATGTGGTTGCGCAAGGCGACTTCGAGGATGGCGATGTCGCCCATGCAGGCACTGGCCATGTCATGATCCCACAGGTACAGTCGCAAAGCCGAGCATGAGCGCCGCTGCGCCTCACGATCATACGCGGTAAGCCGTTCGTCGGTGATGCACGCCCGTAACGCTCTCTCCTGTGGGCTTCCCTTGTGAGGGGTCTGCGAGAGGAAGTCGGGTGCAGGGTTTGACTGTCGGCTCATAACCCATTATCATATTCCATGAAATCCCCCAAAGGGCCTCTCCGGACGGTCTTCGACTGAGCCGTGATGCACTGGGGGTTCTTTTTTGTCTGACAGCTTTGCGGCGTGATTCGTTCGGTGGGTACTTCGTCGAGTAAAACAGGTGCCGGTGCAGGTATCGCCTAAACCCAAATCGTTGGAAAACCAGGATGCGCGCATAAGCCCGTTCGGAAAATGCCATTCCGACACGCCTCTCTTGGAAGAACAAACCCCCGGTCGCAAACGCCATAGAAGTTCCTATAGCCCGAACCGTCTGCGCAACAAAAAGAACGCCCTACATCCCAGTCGGGAGTAGGGCTTATCTGTCGGGCTGACAGGATTTGAACCTGCGACATCCTGTTAGGATTCGGGGGTTCTTGGCTGACCCTGGCGCTCTTGGCTCACCCCAAAACCATTGGAATTAAGCCATTCTTCGTTTTTTTCGTTTCTTTGTTCAGACTACTCTGATTGGTTGATTTTGACGGTCATCGTTACGGAATCGTTACGGGATTGTGCGGCACTGTCCTCTAGAGAGCATCAAGCGGCATAGAGTTCGAATCTCGTTTTTTAGGATTTCTGCTGCCTTGTCTTCTTGATGTCTTCATGCCACTCATTGACTTCCACTGATGAAAGCGTTCTCATATAATGGTGATGTTCCAAATCGGGCCTCCGATATAACAGATGCCCGCATGTGGAAAATTTCATCTGAGGAATATCTTTGGCTTTTGGAATGTCAAAGCATATACTGAAAAACGATGAGCTTAAACAGGTGCGCTTATGATCATCGTCCGTTCAGGGTTCTACTTGACCTCTCCAAAGTCATTTTTGCACTATCTATCCTATTGAGAAAGGAGACAAATTGGTTTAAGTGACCCAGATCAATACGCCTCGAAACCGTCGGAAATCAACGATTACAATCCTCGCTGCTCTTGGCTGGTTGGGTTCGTTCGAGCGGTTCCGAAGTCATCGTGCCTGAATCGCGTCTGGAACAAAGGACAACGAGATATCTCGCAAGTCTACTAGTTATGCAAAAGGCGTAGTCGTCACGTTGAAAATGCATATATCTATCGCTCAGAGTCTTTCTCGTCTCCCCTGTCCTGATTGGGGTATACACGCACAGCTCTGCGAGCTAATGAACGAGCTTTTCTTTTCCTTACTTTATCTTTAGGATAGAGTCGGTAATCTATATACGCATGTCCAGTCATATATACAGATTCCGGTTGAACTGATTCATTGTCGATCCAACGCAACCCCTCGTCTCTGATATCTTCTGTTTTAATGGCATAAACACCAGCTGATTCATGCCCAGATTGGGAGAACTCTTTATAATGCTGCTCAGCGCTAACTTTTGTAGAACGAGCAGTAGATAGTTGACCCTCATCTCTAGCTGTAGGCATAAACGCAGAAGAAGAAACGACGCCGTCAGATATCAGTACAGGATGAACATTCCGATAACACTCATCGTCTGAATCGGTAATCTCAATTTCACCATCTACTAAAATGGGCCATTCGTTCTCTCCATCAGTCATTTGAGACACCTCCGATCAGCCAGTTCAAAACATCTTCTGGATCGGAATGGTTAGTGAAGCTCTTTTCATCTTCTTCTCTGGAGTCGCTGAAATCGTAAGCGACGATTGAGCCATCGCTCTTGAAATCGACTTCATAATCCAGATTCTTCCACTCAATCTGAATACCACCTTCAATTTGAGGGAAAATGACTAAATCAACTAAGTTGGTCAACTCATCTGCACGCGTAAGAACAGCCCTCAAGAATGTTTGCACATATTTGAAAACAGATGTCGTTATGGGAGCACCACGGAGAACGCCATTCGATGAATCGAACCATCCTTCTTCCAGATGTGATAGCTCTTCCATTCGATTTGCAAATTTAGGAGGAAGACTCTCCTCTATCCCGTATGTGTGCTCTATTGACTCTATGACGCCTTCGTCATCTACTCTACAAACAACGGACAGAGAGCACATTTTTGCGCGAGATCTTCTATCCAGAAATTGACGAAAAACATCCCACTGGTCTAGAGCAACTGCCGAAGAAAGCTCTCTCTTCGTGTCATATATCAAAAACCTATATCTGAAACTATCAACACCTGCAACCATGCCAATTAACTGACCATCAATTGACATTTCCTTCAGCTCTGGCTCGTCAGATTTCGCAACGATTTCTCTCCACTCAAAATCAACATCGACACGTCCTGTATCATCAGGTTCTGCCAAGGTAATCTTTTCGTTCTCTTCAAGCACCTTCCCCATACGATACAGACGTCGAACCGCCTCAGGCGGAAAATTACCTATAGCAGTAGGATCCTTCTCTGCTTTTATCCGACAAACTGTATCCTTGATTAGTTTTCGTGCCTCTTCAACAACATCCGGATCTGATTCATCATCCCAGAAATCCAGCTGAACCGGTGTACTGTCTTGAACGCGAGTCATCTCCACTACTACGCAACCGTGTTTCAGACCAGCAATGCGCAGATCAATCTGTCGCTCAAACCCACTAGGGAGATTCTTTCTCCTAGGATGATCTCGCTTGTAGAGACGCTTCGCAACATCAATGACCAAGTCTCTGTAGTTTTTCAACTCATCCAATACGGCAAGAGGGAGTCCCTCCGCTTCATCAAACCGTCCTCCAGACATAGAGTAACGGCCAAAAGCTACAGCTGTCCTATTCATACGCTAAGGCTAACCAACCTTTCCTGGCTTTACCTGCTTTTCAGCGAAATGTGGACAAACCGTGTCCTACGCTCGATAAATCGAGCGTAGGACACGCCTCAGACATCAAGATAGTTGGATCTGTCTAGTAAAAATGTCAAACTATAGGGAGACATAACATCAAAGCGATCCAGACGACAAGGAGGGCTTCATGAACAGTCTGGTAGAGGAAGCAAGTATCCAGTTCTTCAACGAGACAAGGGGCCTGTTCGACATGGTGCCGCTGTTTGGCATTACAGCCGAAGAACTCCTCCTTCAACTTGGAACGCCTGACACAGCACTCTCCAACGCAAGAAAAACCCCAGAGTGGAAGAAGGTGTGTGCACTTTTCATCAAGAAAGGCGAACAGGAGCCTTCTTGGTGGCAAACCCCTTTGGGTAACTATGCCGCTCAGCACCTGCCGATTGAGGATCGAACGATCTCGAAGGCGGAAGCTGCGAAGATTCTCGGAGTTAAGGGCGGGACTGTCGCGACGCTTGTCAGTCGGGGTACTCTTCGCTCCGAAGGCGGCAATCCTTTCCTCTCCGATGTGCTAGAGCGCATGCTGAAGCCTAAGAAAGCAGGACGCCCCCGTAAGAAAGCTGCTTACAGCGAAGCCAAAACGCCAAGCGGAACAGGCATCACAGTCAACAGAGTGAAGCCCATCCTGAAATGGGCCGGCGGCAAGTCTCAGATGCTCGATGTGCTCATCCCGAAGGTGCCTGCGCATTATGGCAAGTACATCGAACCCTTCTTCGGAGGCGGTGCCCTGTTCTTCGCGCTCCAGCCCAAGGACGCTGTGATTGCCGACAGCAACCCCGAACTGGTGAATCTATACATGCAGGTCAGGGACAACGTGGAGGACGTGATCTCCATTCTCTCCGGCTATAGGAACGAGAAAGATCAGTTCCTTGAGGTCCGTGCGTTGGATTGGACGACCCTTCCCCCGGCCGAAGCCGCAGCCCGTACTCTGTATCTGAACAAGACGTGCTTCAATGGTCTGTACCGTGTCAACCGCAAGGGACAGTTCAACACGCCCTTTGCTAACTACAAGAATCCCACGATCTGCGATGCCGAGGCGTTGCGCACCGCTTCACTTGCACTTGCCAAGGCGACGATCGTGTGCGGTGACTATACTGATGTGCTTGCGGAGTATGCCGAGCCCGGTGATTTCGTGTTTCTTGACCCGCCGTACATCCCGGTGTCCGAGTACTCGGATTTCAAGCGATACACGAAGGAACAGTTCGAGATCTCCGATCACTCCCGATTGGCGATCGAGTTCTCCCGACTGCATGCACTGGGTTGTCACCTGCTGCTGACCAACTCGAACCATCCGTTGGTACACGAACTGTACGGCCAGTATGAGATTCAGGTCATCCCGACGAAACGTTCCGTGGCCTGCCGCGCAAGCAGCCGCACCGGTGAGGATACGCTGGTCATCGCCGAGCCAGAGCCCAAGGCTCTGCCAGCGGCTTCCGTCAATCCGCTTGAACTGTCTAAGCAGGTCGAGTTGTATCCCTCAACCCGTTTCATGGGTTCCAAGCAGAAGCTGCTGACGGAATTGTGGGATGTGGCGTCGCGGTTCAAGTTCAACTCGGTCGTCGATCTGTTCTCCGGTTCGGGCATCGTCAGCTACATGTTCAAGGCGCAGGGCAAGCAGGTCATCAGCAACGACTACATGGCTATGAGTGCGACCTTCACCAAGGCGATGGTCGAAAACCAGACCACTACGCTACCTCTCGATGACGCACGACGACTGCTCGAAGACTGCCCGACGGATGATTTCGTGGCGACCACATTCAAGGATTTGTACTACACGGACGAGGAGAACCATCTGATCGACGTGCTACGCACCCGTATCAAGTCCATCGAAGACCCCTACCAGAAGGCCATCGCGATGACTGCCCTGATCCGGGCCTGCACGAAGAAGCGCCCGCGCGGCATCTTTACCTATACCGGCCACCGATACGACGATGGGCGCAAGGATCTCAAGAAATCCCTATCCGAGCAGTTCCTGGATGCCGTGGAGGCAGTCAACAACGCCGTCTTCGACAACCGGCAGCAGAGCATGTCCATCCGGGGCGATGCACTCCAGCTTACGGCCGATCATCCCGATCTCGTGTACATGGATCCGCCCTACTACTCGCCGCTGTCGGACAACGAGTATGTGCGCCGGTACCATTTCGTCGAAGGACTGGCCTGCGACTGGCAAGGCGTTCAGATGCAGGAGCACACCAAGACCAAGAAGTTCAAGTCGTACCCGACTCCCTTCTCGTCACGAACCGGTGCCGCCGCAGCGTTCGACCAACTGATCGAACGATTCAAGGACAGCATCCTGATCATCTCCTACTCATCCAACAGCCAGCCCACGAAGGAGGAGATGCTGGACATCCTCGGCCGTCACAAGCGGAACGTCGAGGTCGTCCCTGTGGACTACCGGTATTCGATCGGCACTCAGCACAAGGGCGACGGAAACCGCAACAAGGTGGAGGAGTACTTCTTCCTCGGCTGGTGACGGATAGGCGAGGAGAGACGTCAATGCAATGATGGCCTCTCCTCGCCTGTAAACTGGGGACATGGGCAAGCAAATATCGATTTGGAACATTGGCAACACCGGATTGCGCAATCCGCTGCGCATCTGGGACGGACTTCAACTGTTCGCCGAATCCCCGTTCAATGGCAACCTGCGAGGCGATAACGAAGATCGCTTCCAGACACTGCTTAACAATGCAGGTCTCGTCCACTCGACGGGCAAAGCCGAGGACACCAGCAGCTACGCCAGAAAATGGCGGCTCATGTTCGGTCGGTTCGGATTCATCTACCCACAAGTCAAGAAGAAAGATGGTAAACAGGAAGATCTCGGCCCGATGGATCAGGTGACGCCCTTCGGGCAAGCCTTCCTGAACGCCAAGACCTATCCGGCCCAGCAGGAATGCTTTCTCCGTTCACTGAGCCTTGAACAGATTGACGTTCCCGGCGGTCTCGGTCATTTCTCGCCGCTACGCTGGATGCTGGCGGTGATGCTCGAACTCGAAAAGCGCACCGGCACCAGTGAAATCAGCCGCATCGAGTTCTCCTTATGGGGGCACACCACCGATCCCAGCTACGATATCAACGAAGTCGTCGAACATATCATCGACCTTCGGAATCGACGCAAGCAGGCACCAGCCAAGCGAAGGTTCGACGCCGAGGAGATCAAGAAACGTGGCGAGGACTACGACAAGAAGAGCTCTAACTTCTTTGAATATAGCGACATGAACATGCGCTATCTGCGCATCAGCGGTGTCGTCCAGCGTAAGGGTCGAGGTCTGATCATCGTCCCCGCCAAACACCTTCTGGCTGAAAAGCTTGCCAAGACCACAGCGAGCCGCCGCCCCATCATGGACATATACCGGGAACTATGCAACGGTGCCGCCCTCCCAATGGACGACCTTGAAACCGCCAAGGCCCTGTTGTCCAACATGGAAGCACAGCTGAAAGAGAATCACATCCTCTACGATCTGAGCGGCCGATCTCTGAACACTGTCGCCGAAATCAACGTCGCACGACGCGAGCTGGAGGAATTGTGGCAGAAGACCGACGAGATCAAGTATGCGGCGCAACAGCCCGAACAGTGGCGTGAGATCTCCGACTACATGACACTACTTATTAAGGGCGGCGGCAAAAAGGTCGACGATACGGATGAGGACAACGGCATCGAAGTCCCCAAGGATGAGACGCCGGTCTACCTCGAATGGACACTCTGGCGCGCTGCGCTCGCGATCGGGCATCTGACCAATCATCCTAGCGATGTGCGAGGGTTCCGACTCGACTCCGACTTTCTTCCGGTATCCACCGCAGGTGGCGGACAAGGTGACCTGTACTGGGAATACGGTGATTTCACCATCCTTACCGAAGTCACCATGTCCACCTCATCAAGACAAGAGGCAATGGAGGGCGAACCCGTCCGCCGCCACGTATCCGATGCAGTAGTGAAATACGGCAAGAACAACATTCCCGTGTATGGCTTGTTCGTGGCGGTCAGGATCGACACCAATACAGCCGAAACATTCCGACACGGGGTGTGGTACGCCAAGGGCGATGTAAAGCAGCGCTTGAATATCCTGCCATTGCCTCTTGAACAGTTCCAAACCTACTTCGTTTCACTGTTCCAGTCACAGGAAGCAGCAAAGCACAAGAAACTGAAAGAATTGATCGAAGCCTGCGAAGCCAAGCGCGACGTTCTTGGAGCGCCCGAATGGAAGGAATACATCAAGCAGACAGTATCAGCAAACGCATGATACGAAATGGCGGGGTGCTGGATCAGATGAGCCGGTACCCCGCTACTGCTATTGCTCTACCTCGACGTTATCTTTGCTCAGCTTGCCGTTGAACGCCTGATTCACCAAGGTGTAGACGGCTTGCGCGACGCCGATGACTCCGGTGAGGATGATGCCCCATCCGTAGCCGTGGAAGCCGTTGGTGGCGGCGATGGCGATGACGCCGAGCAGGATGCTCACGCCGAGGCTGGTCAGGCCCACGTAGTCGGCGGGGATATGCTTCTTGAACGCCTGAATCAGCGCCGGCGCGATTAGGGCAACGATGCCGGCGGCTAGGGTGGTTGCCGTGGGAATGTCCATAAGGTTCTCCTTGGATTGGTCGGTCTTGGATATGAAAGTGGCGGCCTCCGGCGTGGTGCCGAAGGCCGCAGACGATTCGACGGCTGCTTAGTAGCGCAACTGCTGTCCGGGGTAGATGAGATTCGGGTTCCGTAACCCGTTGAGCTGGGCGACGCGCTGCCAGCCGGAAGCGCCGAAGATGCCGCTCAATGTCTCGCCGCTCTTGACGACGTGGATCCGAGTGCCGGTCGCATTGGCGTTGACAGCGGTACCGTTGCCTCGATAGGTGACGGTCTGGCCGGGCCAGATGCGGTTGATGTCACCGCTGGGCACGCTCCATGCGGTCGCGGGCCACAATCCGGTGCGGGCGGCGATGCCGCTGATGGTGTCGCCGGAACGCACCACCACGCTGTAGCCGTTACCCACACTCGGCTTGCTCGGCTGGAGTGCGGGCTGGGGCTGCGGCGTCGGAGCGGTCGTGTGGGCGTTGCCGGGGTTGGCGTATTTGTTCCACTGGGCGGCGGTGCCACGGAAGTAGTTCAGATCCAACGGGCCCGCGTAGCCGGGGATGCGTCCGTTGCTGGTGTACTGGCGCATGGCCTCGCCGTAGATCCCGTAGTTCCACGGGCGGCTCTGATACCCGGTGGCGTTGTTGTTGGCGTACTGCGCCACCCGCAACCCGCAGTTGGCGCGTACATCGGACGGGATCTGATACAGGTAGGCGGCGGAAGTGTAGACGAGCGGCCATACGCCGGTCCTCGCATGCACGCGGTTGACGAAGACGCGCACCCAGTTGGAATCACCCCACGCGGCGTTCTGATAGCCCTCCCAGTCGAGCACGAGGATCGCCCGGCCGATGTAGGGGCGCACGGTGTTGACGAAGTGGTCGGCCTCGGCCGTGGCGTTGCCGCCGCCGGCGTAATGGTAGAAGCCGAGGCTCCTGTTCCGCTGTTGCACGCACTGCGCCTGGGATGTCATGTATCCGTTGGTGAATCCGGTGCCTTGCGTGGCCTTGACGACGGCGAAGTCGTAGTCGGCGGTGCAGGTGACGGTCGGAGACTGCCAGCCGCTTACGTCGATGCCGCGCATGTCGGCCATCGCGCTGGGCGTGACGGTGAACATGGCGAGCAGCAACGCCACGGCCACAAGTAATCGGTGTCTGATTTTGGACATGCCTTTGTCCTCTCCTATGGGGAAAGCCCCATGTCGATTGGCGTCGCATGGGGCTTTCCGTTTGGTCGGTTGATCGGTCTGTTTTGTTGTTCTTCAGTTATGCGGATGTCGTGATTGGTAGTTCCAGTCGTCGGCTGCGAGTCGGCGCCGGTAGTCGTCGTTCAGCTGCTGGTAGCGGGCGTGGCCTGCGCCGTTGCCGCCGTGTTCCACGTATGCCTTGCCGGCGTCCAGTTGGTGTTCGTGCTGCATGCGGCTCGTGGTCGGGAGGAACAGGCTTTGTCGGTAGATCTCCAGTTCGAGCCGGCGGATGGTCGCGGAATCAGCTATGGCCTGTTCCGTGTCCTTGCGTTGGTCGATGCGGCGTAGAAGCCATGTGACGAGTGTGGTGAGTGTGCCGGATCCGAGGATCGTGCACACGATGAGGATGGTCATATCCATCAGGACACGCTCTTCAATCCGTTGAGGTGGACGCTGAACGGCGGCGAGCATACGCTTGCCGAGTCGCTGCCAGCGAGGGTGAACGCCTTGGCGTTGCCCGCGCCGTCGGTGAACTCGATGGTGATGTTCCGTGTGCCGGTCACGGGCGTGATTCTGGCGATGAGCCATTCCGCAGTGATGGCGCCGCCCGTGGTCTTGCTGACGGATTGCACGAAGACCTGTCGTGTTCCGGCGGAGTCCGAAGTGAATTGGTATTTGCTTGACAATACGGGGAAGGTGACCGGCCCGGTGACGGTTTTGCCGCTGTTGTAGTAGCGGTTGGGTGAGAGTGTGAGCAGCGCGTGACTGTACACGCCCATGCCGGAATACACCACGGTGCAGGCCACGTTGAATGGGTAGTCGAACAGTTCGTACTGGGAGTAGAGGCGTCCGTTGTCCTTCAGGTACAGGGTGCCGTCGGAGAATATCCCGAAATCCGATCCCGGCATGACGATGCCCGGCTTGTCCGCCGTGGCGATGCCGCCCGCGTCTCCGGGGTCGCCTTTGTCGCCTTTCTCTCCCTGTTTGCCGCGTGGCAGTCCCAGTGCGACGGTGATGTCGCCGTTCGTGTCCGTGCCGGTGGTGACGGTGGGCGTGCCGGTGTCGAGGGCGGTGGCGGTCATGCTGCTGATGGTGCTGCCGCGTGGGATGGAGAGGTTGAGTTTGCGTTTCCATCCGCTGCCGGTGAGTGTGCCGGTGGCTTTCCTGTTGGGGTTGAGGGTGGTGACGGTGCCGAGTTCGATGCTGGCGGTGTCGATCAGTTCCTGTGCCTGGTCGATGGTGTCGTGCAGGTCTTTCAGTGGGTCGGCGAGCTCCGTCGCCTTGGGGTTGAGTCGTGCGGGTTCGATGATGACGGGGATGTTGCGGCTGGCGATGACGTTGCCGTCGGCGTCCTCGATGTCGATGCCCGCCACGGTTCGCTCCCCGGCTTGCAGGAGCAGGGCGCGCGGCACCGGTGCGGTGAAACTGACGCGATGGACTCCGGTGGGGTTGTCGGTGCCGCTGGTCTTGGTCATGTTCGTGTATCCGCCGCCACTGGCTGGATCCGTGGGGTCGCGGTTCCAGGTCAGTCTTGCCTTCAGGCCGTTGAGGTCGTCCACGTCGTTGCCGCCGTCGGTGATGTGGAACTTGAGGATGCGTCCGTCGATGTCGCCGGCGTTCAGTCTGATGGGTGGCGTGTAGTCGTTGGCGAGGTCGAGCGTGGTTTCGATGGTGCGGTATTTCTCGATTTCCAATGCTGTTTCCTTACTCGGTGGATGCTTGTTTGATGAACGCGCCGTTGGCGAACGTCCATGTGGTGCCGTTTTCGTCGGTCAAGCCGATCGTCTCGCCTAGGGTGATGGCGAGCTGGTCGTGGTGTATGGTGACGCCGCCCGTGGTGGATTGGCGGATGGCCTGCGCGTGGCTGGCGGCGGTGACGGCCGCGTTGTCCCATGTGCTCGATTTCTCCGCCACGCTTGCCGTGGTGGCATCCCAGTCGGGTTGCCGTGCGTCGAGGGCCTCCCTCGTTCGGTCCCACGCATCCTGTTTGGCTTGCAATGTCGCCGCCGCGTTGTTCCAGTCGGCGATGCGTCCGTTGACGGTGTTCGTGGTCGCCTCCCATCGGGATGCGTTGGTTTCGACGGTGTTCGTGGCGTCGTTCCACCGGCTGGTGTTGTCCACGACGGTTTGGGCGACCTGATCCCATTTGGAGGCGTTCTGGGCTACCTGTTGGCTGGTGGACTGCCATGCGCCGATGTCGGCGATCACGCGGTCGAGGCGTTGCTGCGTGTTGCGGCTTGACGTGGTGAACCGTTCGATGATGTTGCCGATCGTGATGACCGTCAACGCCGGGTCGAGCAGGTCCTCCTCCAGTTGCAGCACGCGCCCGGAGAGCCGCAGGTCGGGCGTGAAGGTGGTGTCCACGAGCAGCACATGGTCGCCCAACGCCACGTTGTGCGTGTCCATGCCGGATCTTGCGAGGGTGAGCACGTCGGCCTCGTAGCTGATGGCGGGCGTGCTGCGCCGCTTCAGCTCGGCTTTGGTTTCGGCGAGCAGCTGGGCCTTGTCCTCGCAGTCGCCGTTCTCGTAGATGCCCTCGGCCGGGTGGACGCTGGTGGTGGCGACTTCCATGAGGCTGATGTCGTCCACGTACACGGTGCCGGTCGGGTTCTCGACCCGGATGCGGATCGAGTCGCATTTGGCGTGGGTGGTGAACCGGCGCGTGGTCTTCGTCCACCGGCCCATGTTCGCGGGCGGTGTGAGCACGATGTCGGAGGTCGGGTACACGGTCACGTTCTGCGAGACCTTCAGACTCACGGTCGCGCTTGCCGTCCCGTGGGTCCACATGGTCAGCTGGTATTCCCGGCCGCCTTTGACCTTGGTGGGGTCGCAGATCGCGGACGTGGCGCATGTGTCGGTGTCGGTGCCCATGCGCAGCATGACCTTCCCCTCGCAGGGGGCGATGTCGCCGTCCTTCTTCACGAGCGCGTCGAGGAACGCCGTGGACGGTGAGAGCAGCCATCCCGCGCCGTAGGTCCTCTCGAACCCGCCGCCCGCAATGAGGTTCGCTCCCAGCGTGCTCACGGCCGGGCCGGGCACGCCCCACAATGCGGTGGCCTGCGGGTCTTCGACGTAGGGTTTGCCGTTGTTGATGTCCTTGAAGTCGATGCGCCGCCCGTAGCCGCCGGTCTCGTTGCCCTCCTCGTCCAAGGGCAGTCCCTTGCCGTACCCATACAGGCGTGTTTTCACGTGGCTGGCGTCCACGGTGCGAACGATGCCCTTGAGATCATGCCCGTACTCGAAGCGGCGCGGCGTGCCGGTCTGGTCGCCTTGGGCTTTGACGAGGTTGATGGCCCGGTCGGTGATGTGCGTGTGGGCGGGATCCATGAGGTAGCTGGCGGTGACTTCCAGATTGAACTTGACGGCGGTCTTTTCCACGGCCTCCCATGAGCTGACGTGGTAGAAGCTCAGGTCCGCGGTATCGGAGGGGGTGCGGGCGAAAAGTTGGACGTTTTGGCGTCCGGATTGGAGTCCGCATGTTTTCGATGGAGGATCGGCGCAGGGCCGTTGACCTGTATTTCACGGGGGGCATGATCATCAGGAAGGTCGTCGCCGAGCTCGGCTACCCGTCCGAGGGCGCGGTGGTGAAATGGGTTCGCGAGGACCCGCGCTACACGGGCGAGTGCAGGCGTTCGTATGCGCTGGAGTGCAAGACGAACGCGGCCAGACGCGCGCTCGGCGGCGAGTCCCTCGCCCGCGTGGCGCGCGACGCGGGTTGCGCGCCGACGAGCGTGTACCAGTGGATGCGCCGCTACCGGAGCGAGGGGATACTGGGACTGATGGATAGGAGAAACGCGCCGGCGCCGGCCGGACCGGTGCCCGCGGCCGGCGATGACGTGGAGGAGCTGCGCCGGCAGGTGGAGGCCCTCAGGTTGGAGAACGCGGTGATGCGGGAGACGATCAATGTTTTAAGAGCCGACGACCCGCGCCTCGACCCGTCCATGCTGACGAACAGGGAGAGGACGCGGGTCGTCGACGCGATCAGGGGTGAATTCGGCCTGGCGTCCTGTCTGAAGGCCGTGGGGCTGAAACGCAGCACCTACTATTACGAGCGCGGCGCGATCACCGCGGGCGACAGGTACGTCGTGCTGCGGGCCCGCGTCACGGGCCTGTTCGAGAGGGGCGGGCGCGTGTGGGGCTACCGGACCATCCACCGCATGCTGCGCCTCGACGAGACGGACCCGCTCGTCGTCTCGGAGAAGGTAGTGCGCCGGATCATGCGTGAGGAGGGACTGCGGCCAGTGTACCTGAAACGCCCGAAGCGGTGGAGCTCCTATGAGGGGGGGGGAGATCGGCGAGGCCCCGGCGAACCTCGTGGAGCGGGACTTCCACACCGACGCGCCGAACGCGCTGTGGGTCACGGACGTCACCCAGTTCACGATGGACGGGTACAAGTGCTGGCTCTCCCCGGTGGTCGACTGCTTCGACGGCATGGTCGTCTCCTGGACCTTGTCGCGCTCCCCGGACGCCGACATGGCGACCCGGATGCTCCTCGACGCGGTCGCCACGCTCAGGGACGGTGAACATCCAATCATCCATTCCGACCGCGGCTGCCACTACCGGCGGGACGAATGGATTCGCATCTGCGAGGAGCACGGGCTAATCCGGTCGATGAGCGCCAAGGAATGCAGCCCGGACAACGCAGCCGCCGAGGGGTTCTTCGGCAGGCTCAAGAACGAGTTCTTCTACGGGCGGGACTGGAGTGGCGTGGGCTACGAGGAGTTCCGCGAACGCTTATCCGCCTACCTGACCCACTACAATGAGACTAGGATCAAGAAGTCACTGGACTGGATGAGCCCCGTGCAATACCGCAAACACCTTGTACTGGCCGCCTGACCGTCCAAAAAAACACCCGCACCCCCTACCAACGGCTTCGGTCAATCCGTTAACACTGGAATCGTGTTAACGAACGACCCCAGATCAAAAAGAAGAAGCCCTACATCCCAAGCGGGAGTAGGGCTTTCATTGTCGGGCTGACAGGATTTGAACCTGCGACGTCTTGCTCCCAAAGCAAGCGCGCTACCAAACTGCGCCACAGCCCGTTTCATGCCTTAAGGCATAACTTTTCAATTATACGCACTGAGTGGGACACTCTGCACCTTCAGACACCCGCGGAATCAACCCTTAAAGCATCCGCAAACTCGGAGGTCTGCGGTCATTGTTAACCATTGTTAACGGATGCCATTTTTCAGTTTTTGCCGAAACCTAAAAACCCAAGCGGCAGTAAGCCTCAGCGAGGGTCATAGCTTTGCTGGTTTGGTATCATTCTGCTCCCAAAGCAGACGCGCTACCAAGCTGCGCTACAGCCCGAGGCCGCCGAAGCGACAATCCATTATTGTAGCGTATGCGTGGACGTAGCGGAGACATGCCGGCCATCACGCCCCGTGCGGCTCCGACCCGTGCCGGGAATCCATCGAATACACCATAATCGCATGATTATGCCGCGGCGGGGAATGGGTCGGAATCATGCGAGGGCAAAGCAGGTCACGCTACAATAAGATGTGGCATGGAAGGAGCTGGCATGGGACGACATCAGCGGGCCGAGACGCTCGGCTTGATCTCGTTCCTGTTCTGCTCGATGATCGCGTTCGCGGCCATGAGCCTGTACATTCAGTTCGCCCCGGCCATCTGGCAGGTCACGCAGCGCCGTCTGAGCGTGTGCGCCGGCGTGATCTGCGCATGCGGCGTCGTCTCGTTCTGCATCGGGTACGCGAGCAATTCCAGGTCGCTCACCCTCAAGCACGGCTGGTGGATGCCGATCCGCCGCATCTTCGAAATCGTCGCGTTGTCCGTCGTCTACGCGGCGACGATATTCCTGTCTTCGTTCGCGATGCTCAACGCGGTCAACTCGCTGATGGGCATGCACTTGTTCGGCGGATACCTGCCGGCGGTGTGCGCCGGGTTCGCCGGCGTCGTCGGCTATATCACCTTCGTGCAGGCCGAACTCATGAACGCGAAGACCATCGCCTCGCTGCTGCCCCTGTTCGTCATTTCCGGCGTGGGCACCGCCGGCCTGACCACCGACGATCCGAACTGGTACCACAACAACTTCTCCCAACTGGGCGACCGCACCACCTTCGCCGCGAACATGTTCAACGCGACGCTGATGCTCGCCGGCACCTGCATCATCATCGTCAGCTACTTCGCCGTGTCCGAGCTGATCACGACCGAGCGCCTGCAACGGCTCTGCCGCCGGCAGATGCAGGCGGGGGGGGCCCGGAACTCCCCCGCCCAGGGCCAGCGCGCGGCCGGCGGTCGGCCGGGCGCCGTCGCCGATGTGAAACATGACGTTGGGCGTGAGACCAGGCATGACGAGATCCCGCATTTCAGGGTCCGCATCGTCATTCTCTCGACGCTGCTGACCGTGTCCGGCCTCGCCTTCATCGGCATCGGCGTGTTCCGCTACACGCCGCACTACATCATGCACAATGTGTGCGCGAAGGGTCTGCCCATCGTGATGGGAGTGCTGCTGCTGGCCCTGCCATGGCTGGCTCCGCGTCTGTCCAAGGCGATGTACGTCGTGTCCGACCTGGCGATTCTGGTGTGCGCCGCGTTCGGCATCAACATGCTCATGGGGTACAACACGCTGACCAATGTGGAAGCGCTGGCCGGCATGTTCTTCCTCGGGTGGTTCATCGTCTTTTCGCGCCAGATCGCCGCTATCGAGGCGGATCGTGTGCAGCAGCAGCTGGTGATCCTGCAGGCCGGCGCAAGCTTGGGCATCGGGGATGCGCAGGTCATCGCGGCAGCCCGGTCCGGGAGCGGCGTTGACGCCGGTGCCATGGCCGAGGAGGATCGGTCCGCGGCGGCGTTGGAATCGCGGTTGGCCTCGGATCGGTGAACGGCTGGGGGGCTGCGGCCGGTCCGGTGACGGGGCTGCGGCCGACGGGCTTGAAAAATCTCCTGATGGGATGCAATATGGGGCATACGGGGCCATTGTTCGCGTGAAATGTCGCGGGAATGCGAGTTGTCGGTGCGCGGGGTTGTAGCGAAAGCCCTTTTCTGCCTCGTTTGCCGCCTGTATAACGTTATGAATCATGGTTTCGCGATGCTCGCGCACCGACAACTCGCGTTTATGGCTCTTGGACCGTCGGATTGGTGCCGAATACGGGTTTGGCGAGAGGCCGTGGTCCTCAGCATGACTGGATCGCGGCGAGCCGGCGCATGCGGCGCATACACTGGAGCCTATGAGCAATGAAGCTGAATCGTCGGATCGCGTCGTGATCGGGCCCATGGACGACCGTGCCGCCGCGCTGCTGCCTGAATTCCTGTATGAGGTGATATTCCAACCCGAGGAGGGGAAACGGTTGCCTCGTACGGTGATCCGGCAGCCGGAACTCTGGCGGTATATCGAGGGTTTCGGCGGACGGCCGGGGGATTGCGGCATGGCCGCCGTGATCGACGGCACGGTGGTCGGCGCCGCATGGAGCCGCCTCATGCGCGGATACGGGTACGTCGATGACGGAACGCCCGAGCTGGCGGTCGCCCTGTATCCGGGATACCGGGGCCGTGGCATCGGCGGTCGTCTGTTGCGGGCGTTGTTCGCGGAACTGCGCGATCGGGGTTTCCGGTCGGTGTCGTTGTCCGTGCAGCACGCGAATCCGGCGCATGCGCTGTACCGGCGACTGGGGTTCGTCGAGGTCCGCGCCATGCCGGACGAATCCATCATGACGCTGCGTCTGGCGGCCGACGACGGCGTACGGTAGATAGGTTGCGGATGGGCCGTGCGGGCGGAATGCCAAAACCCGCGGTCAGGCGATGAATCGTAGATAGGTGCGGTCGTCGAATGAGTCGAGACCGGGCGTAAACCCCTTGGTGGACCGGTATTCGCCGATGAGCGCGGGATCCTCTTGCCGCAGTCGCCGCAACTCATCTTCCGAGCGTTCGAGCGTGGGCCGCAGCAGGGGATAGCCGTCCGATGCGAGCACCACCTCGTCGCCGGGATCGACGCGCACCACACGGATCGGATAGTCCGGATCGGTGAACCCGTCGAACACGAAGTAGCCGTACGGGCCGCGCTTGTTGGCGAACTGCGATTGCAGACGCAGGAACGGCAGGATCATCTCGCGGGCCTTATCTTGGTCCGGGGCGCTGGCGGGAATGCGTGCCGCGTCGCCGTGGCCGTCGGACGTATGGCCGGTGCGGCCGGGGGCGGCGGCCCCCCTGCGCCAAGCCCACGGCGCATCTCCTCG
>OBZB01000110.1_pt1 | contig 22466 bp, 20 predicted proteins | sample 1476861 | NCBI WGS metagenome assembly OBZB01 (sample SAMEA2580226, study PRJEB22360) | human gut metagenome | biome: human gut; feature: human-associated habitat; material: faeces | place: Denmark | collected 2008/2010
CAGGATCGGGCCGGCGGCGGTCAGCAGACGGTCCTCGCCGGCGGCCGCGGCCAGTTCGGCGAATCGCGATCCAAGCGCGAAACGGCTGTGTTGATCGCGCAGCACGAAACGGTGGCGTTCGAGCGCAATCGCCAGCCGGTGCGCGGTCGGGCGGGCCAGTCCGGTGGCGGCGACCAGCTGACCGAGCGTGGCCGGTCCGGATTCGAGTGCGTCAAGGATCTTCACGGTCTTGTCGAGCACGCCGACGCCGGAATGGATCTCCCCGTCGTCTACGGGGAATGCCGTGGACTGGTCGTCCGTGGCTGGGGCGTCGTCAAGGGGCTCTTCGGCCATGGTTGCGTCTGCGTTGGAAGTCATAGTCGTCGATTATGCCATCTCACATAGTGAAACGCAAAATGACGTTTGCCGTGTTGTGTTGTAACGGCGATATCGGGGGTCGCCGGGCCGCTCCCGGCCATCTCATATACCGGCCCCAAGCTCGTCGCGGCTGATGCGGAACCATAGGCTATATACCACACAGGATGCGTAAGGGCAATACCTTATGCGAAGAAATTAGGAGGAGTCCGAATGGGAACGACACTGGCCGAGAAGGTCTGGGCCGATCATTTGGTACGCAAAGGCAGCGACGGAGCGCCTGATTTGCTGTACATCGACCTGATGCTGATGCACGAGGTCACCAGTCCGCAGGCGTTCGAGGGCCTGCGTCTGGCGGGGCGCAAGCCGCGCCACGTCGATCAGCTTATCGCCACCGAAGACCACAACACCCCGACGGTCGACATCGACCGGCCGAATCCGGACAAGACCAGCGCGCTGCAGCTGAGCACGCTGGAGAAGAACTGCAAGGAGTTCGGCGTGCGGCTGCACCCGCTCGGCGACGCCGATCAGGGCATCGTGCACGCCTTCGCGCCGATTCTGGGCCTGACTCAGCCGGGCATGACCATCGTGTGCGGCGATTCGCACACCTCGACGCACGGCGCGTTCGGCGCGCTCGCCTTCGGCATCGGCACGTCCGAGGTCGAGCATGTGATGGCCACGCAGTCGCTGAGCCTCAAGCCGTTCAAGACGATGGCGATCAACGTGAACGGCGAGCTGCCGAAGGGCGTCACCGCGAAGGACATCATTCTGGCCATCATCGCGAAGATCGGCACGGGCGGCGGCCAGGGCCACGTCATCGAATATCGGGGCGAGGCGATCCGCAACCTGTCGATGGACGCGCGCATGACGATCTGCAACATGTCGATCGAGGCCGGCGCCCGCGCCGGCATGATCGCGCCTGACGAGACCACGTTCGAGTACCTGAAGGGCCGCCCGCACGCGCCCGAAGGCGAGATGTGGGACAAAGCCGTCGCCTACTGGAAGACGCTCAAGACCGATGACGACGCCGTGTTCGACACGGTCGTCGACCTGAACGCCGAGGATCTGGCGCCGTACGTGACCTGGGGCACGAACCCCGGCCAGGGCCTGCCGATTACCGCGAACGTGCCGGTGCCGTCGCAGATCGCCGACGCCACCAAGCGCGCCGCCGCCGAGCGGGCGCTCGACTACATGGGCCTCGAGCCCGGCATGCGGATCAAGGACATCCCGGTGGACACCGTGTTCATCGGTTCGTGCACGAACGGGCGCATCGAGGATCTGCGCGCCGCGGCCGCGATCATGAAGGGGCAGCACAAGGCGAAGTCGATCCACCGCGTGCTCGTGGTGCCGGCCTCGTCCCGCGTGCGCCTGCAGGCGGAGGCCGAAGGTCTGGACCGGGTGTTCAAGGACTTCGGCGCGGAATGGCGCAACGCCGGATGCTCGATGTGCCTGGGCATGAATCCCGACAAGCTGGTGCCGGGGGAGCGTTCGATCTCCACGTCGAACCGCAACTTCGAGGGTCGCCAGGGCAAGGGCTCGCGCACGCACCTCGCCTCGCCGCAGGTCGCCGCCGCAACCGCCATCCGCGGCACGATCTCGTCGCCGGCGGACCTGTAGACCGCCCAGTTATCGGTTCCCCTTCCAAGGGGAGCCCGACAAGAAGGATTTTGCAACAATGGAAAAACTCACCACACTCACCGGCGTCGGCGTGCCGTTGCGCCGCTCGAACGTCGATACGGATCAGATCATTCCCGCGGTGTTCCTCAAGCGCGTGACCAAGACCGGGTTCGACGACGCGCTGTTCTACGCATGGCGCCGCAATCCCGATTTCGTGCTCAACCAGGAGGCGTACAAGAAGGGGCAGATCCTGGTGGCCGGCCCGGACTTCGGCATCGGATCGTCCCGCGAGCATGCCGTCTGGGCGCTGCATGACTATGGCTTCCGCGTGGTGATCTCGCCGCGCTTCGCCGATATCTTCTACGGCAACACCGCCAAGAACGGCGTGCTTGCGGCGATCATGCCGCAGGAATCGGTCGAACTGCTGTGGAAGCTCCTCGAGGAGGAGCCGGGCCGTTCGATGACCGTCGATCTGGAACAGCGCACCGTGACCTGCGGCGACGTGACCCTCCCCTTCGAGGTCAACGACTACACGCGCTGGCGCCTGATGAACGGCTATGACGACATCGACCTGACGCTGCAGCACGAGGACGACATCGCTGCCTACGAGAAGATGCGCGCCGAGAAGTTCCCGTTCAAGCCGAAGACGATTCCGGCCAAGCACCTGCCCGAGCAGCCCATCGCCTCCGCCCGCGAGCCCGAAGAGGATACGTGGCCGGGACCGTTGAGTGAGCGGAACTAGCGTTCCGTGCACCCTGTTGGGAGTCCGGTGGACTCCCAACAGGTCCCGGCCGAGGTGCGGCAGCGCCTCGGCAACGTCGGGCCTCGCCGCAGGCGAGTCCGTTATTGCGGACCGGGGCCGTTGCGCAAACGAACAGCGTTCCACGCCGCAAGTCTGCAATACGAAGGTATCCGGCTCCCCCTCTCTGAGGGGAGCTGTCGCCGCAGGCGACTGAGGGGAGCATAGCGGGCTCGCGGGGGGGGGGGGGGGGGGTCATAGCGGCGGCCCCGCGGCATCGAGCATTCGACCACTCTCCGGCGCTATGCGCCACCTCCCGCCAGCGGGAGGATCAATCTTCATTGACATTGCCGTGTACGCCGGGAAAGACTCGTGCCCCTACGCATGCAGGTGAAGTGGCATACGTTCATAGAGCCGTGTTGAGCGTTAATGAGGGTACCATCGAACGGTACCTGAAATGTGCATCAAGAAGTGAGGAACGTGGGGATGTCGGAAAACATTCACGGGGGGGGGGTAATCGTCGTGTAACTCTTGCCCAAGTCGCGGCGGTGGCCCATGTGTCGGTATCGACGGCGTCCAAGGCGCTGAACGACAAAGGTCGGGTCTCTGTTTCCACACGTCTGCTGGTACGGGATGTCGCCGAGCAGATGGGATATCTTCCGGTATCTGACCGCCGTTCGAGCGAATCATATTCCAGCCATCTGATCGGCTTGATCACCTCGGATATCGGTGGTCGTTTCTCGCTCCCGATTCTGGCTGGTGCGGAACGGACGTTAGGCTCGAAGAACCACTCCGTCGTGTTGATGAACGGGTATGGAGATCCGGAAACAGAACAAAACCGCTTGGAAACGATGGTATACACGCGTCTGTTGGACGGAATCATTGTCGTGAGTGACGATACCAAACCGCGCGAGCCGATACCGCTGCTCCGCGACATGAATCTGCCGGTGGTGTACGCATATGCGCCTTCATTGGACCCACGTGATGCGTCGATCATCTGTGACAATCTGAGCGCTGGGCAATCGGCAATCAATGAGATCCTGTCGCTCGGGCGTACGCGTATTGCTGTTATCGGTGGCGATGAGCGATTCCTGGCGAGTCGTGAACGCGCGGCCGGTGTCAAGCAGGCGATGGCGGATGCCGGCTTGCGTCTTGCGGCGCCTATCCGGTTCAACGATTGGACCGAACAGTGGGGACGCCGGAGCATGGATATGATACTTGCCTCGAACCCGCGCGTCAACGCGGTATATTGCATGAATGATTTGCTGGCGAGGGGCGCCATAGACTCCATTGAGGAGCATGGTTTGCATGTGCCTGAAGACGTGATCGTGATAGGGCATGACAACTGGGATATCATCTGCATGTGCAGGCTGCCGACGATCACGAGTTTCGATAATGCATTGGATGACATCGGCAAGATGGCCGCAAGAATTATCCTGCGTTCATCGCGAGGATATAAGCCGGTCCCGGGAATCATCAAATTACCATGTCGTATTGTTCGACGACAGTCAACGGCCATTTAGGATCATGGCCTATATCCGGTAATCGGATGGATCATTCATGATGCGCAATTTTTCGCATGTGATATCGTGCCGGTGATTTTTTTCGCATGGCCGCGAACAGTGTGACATGTGCGATGTCCGCTGTGTACTGTGAAGCACAGCTTCGGACGGCGCAAACGGCGCGATGTTGCATCAGCGTTGTCCGGCATGAGCCTTGATCGCAATGACGAAGGAGGTTGCGCAGACCGGTATTTCGGTATGAGGGATGCATCCGCGCATCCCATTGGCATTGATTCGATTCGCATACAAAGAGGTAGCAATAATGAAAAGCAAGTTGAAGGTGTTCGCCGCTTCGGTCGCGGCGCTGGCTATGGTAGGGTCGTTCGCCGCATGCGGCAGCGGGAACGATGCGCAACCCAGCGGAGGGGAACTCAAAATCGGGTGGTACGGCTCAAGCGACAAGGATGATCTCGTTACGCGCGCGATTGCGTTGTACAAGAAAGATAACCCGGACGTGCAGATCAAGCCGGTATATCTGAACTACGACCAGATGGTCAAGAATGCGCAGTTGATACTGCAGACGGATGATGCCCCGGATCTGGTGCTATACGAGCAGGGCACATCCACTGTCGGCAATCTGGCCTCGTTGGGTGTGCTTTCCGATATGACTGATTATGCGAAACAGTACGGCTGGGATAAGATTCTGCCGGAATCGGTGCAGACGATCGCCAAGTATCAGGCCGACAATGGCGGCATCATGTCCGAAAAGGGCGATTGGTACGGTGTGCCGATCAATGGTGAGCTCGGCGGCATGGTCTACTACAACAAGGGTATGTTCGACCAGAACGGTATCAAGGTTCCGGAGACGTTTGAAGAGCTGGAAAGCGCATTACAGCAGTTTGTGGACAAGGGTATTACACCTATCGCCACTGACGGCGCAGTGAATGCGGAACATCTGTGGTATCAGCTGGCGCTGACGAAGGCCGACCGTCAATGGGTGAAGGACTACCAGTCATTCGAGCACAAGGTGGCTTGGGATTCCGGTCCCGCGAAGTATGCGGCGGACACTTACGCCGAATGGGTTAACAAGGGCTATATCCCGAACACGGCGGCCGCTCAGACCGAAGAGGACATGATCAGCCAGTTCTGCGCCGGCAAGTTCCCGGTAGTCATTACCGGCTCTTGGGAATTCGGGCGTGTACTGAAGGACGCGACATTCACCGCTGTGGTCAAGGCTTTTCCGGGCACTGAGAAACTGGCTACAGGCGGTGCGGCCAAACTGTGGTCCATTCCGGAGTCTTCCAAGAACAAGGATGCTGCCGCGAAATTCGCCAACTTCCTGTTAACCAATCAGGATGTCCAGAATATGTATGCCACTGAGGGCGGTCTTCCTCTTAACCATCAAGGTGACCCTGACCTCGCTTCGTTACCGGATGAACTGAAGAATCCTTCCGGCACCTATGACAAGCAGCAGGAGCAGGTCACCGCATTCACGGGCATCTTTGACTCGTATTTGAAGAACGACGCCTTGGCCTATTACCCGTCATGGCCGGCAGCCACGATGACCGACGCGCTGCACGCGGCATTGCAGGGACTGATCAACCAGAGGTCGAATCCCGACGAGGCTCTGCAGGTCATTGAAAAGGCCTACGACCAGGGCAAGAAGGACCTGGGCGTGGAGTGACGCCGTATAGGTCTCCGGTCATGCCGGATGCGGTCTGACAATGTGACCGCATCCGCGTCGATCGGAGACCATCGGCTTCTGACATGGGAACAAATGGTGATACACATGAGTAAGAGAACAACCCTGACGGCGCAGGAACGTCTCTACGAGCGGAATAGAAGAGCAGGTTACGGTCGATATCTGTTCCTTGGCGCGATAGGCACCGTCGTCATACTGGTGGTGCCGTTTATCTCGAATCTGGCACTGTCGTTCTTCAGTTGGCGTGGCGGCCGCAGTCGGATGCGTTGGGTTGGTTTGGGCAATTACATCGACCTGCTGCATGACGACCAGTTCTGGGTATCGTTCGCCAATTCGCTGTATAGCATTATCGCAATGATGGTCATCCCAACGTTGTTCGGACTGATCATCGCCGCCGTGCTGTTCGATTATATCGGACGTGTATTCGGAGGCAAGACCGCAAGCTTCCTGCGTGCCTGCTATTACATTCCTCAGATCCTTCCCGTCGGCGTCGCCGGAATCCTCTGGGGATGGATCCTCAACACGCAGACCGGTGCAATTAATCGTATTCTTGCCGGCGTATTCGGGTTGGCTCAGCCTCCGGATTGGCTGGGCAACCCGGACATTGCCATGTATGCGGTCATGCTATTCGTCATCTGGTCGCAGATCGGTTATCCCGTTGTGATTTTCATGTCAGCGTTGGGACGTGTCGATCCCGAACTGTACGAAGCCGCGTCACTGGACGGTGCGGGTTGGTGGCGTCGGTTCACGGCCATCACGATCCCGCAGATCAAACCGGAGATTTTTGTGGTGGTGCTCACCTGCACGGTGTCTGCGTTGAAGTTGTTTGGGCCGATCTACGTACTGACGAAAGGCGGGCCGCAGAACATGACTTATGTGCCGTCGTATTACTCGTACAATACGTTCTTCGTACGTTCTCAGATCGGGTACGGTGCCGCCATCGCCAGTGTATTGGCGGTCATCATTACCATCGTGGCGGCGATCATCTATGTATTCCAGAATCGAGCCGAGGCGAAAGAAAACGAGGGGGTCGCAGCATGAGCAGTGTGTCGACGGCAAAGGCCGGATTGGAAGAAGGCATTCGTGCCAGAATGGTGCGGATCGAACGCAAGCAGACCAAGAAGCGGGCGGCAGGCAAGACCGTGGCGGTTGGTCGGCAGCGTATACGACGGTCGCCTATGGCATGGGTGGTTCTGATTCTGTGTGTGCTATTGGCGGTGGTCATTTTGAGCCCGTTGCTGCTGATGCTCCTGAACTCGTTTAAGACGTCGGCCGACTATACGCAGAATGGACCGTTGACATTGCCGAAGCAGTTGTATTTCGGTGGTCTGATCCGGTTCTGGGAACGTACCAACTTCCCGTTGAAATTCTGGAACTCACTGTGGATTGCAGTATGTTCGGCATTGCTGGCTGTTGCGCTGTCCGTGCTGAATTCGTTTGCTCTCGGCATCGGTCGCATTCGTGGCAGTGCGTTCATCGTCGGACTGTACATGATCCTGACGATGCTGCCGGGAGAAGGATTCGTGTACCCGTTGTTCTACCTGTTCAAGGCAGTGGGCATGACGAATACCGGATGGACGATCGTGATCATCTGCGGCATCATGAACATGGCGTTCGGTACATACCTGCTCAGCTCTGTCACATCGACATTTCCGCGCGAGTTGTTGGAAGCGGCGCAGATTGACGGTGCCGGGCGATGGCGCACCCTGTGGCAGGTGGTATTCCCGATCCTAAGGCCGACCTGCTCGGTGTTGTTCGTATTCTTCTTCATCTGGACGTGGAATGAGTTCTATTTCACGCTGATCTTCCTGAACTCGAACGATGTGCAGACGATTCCGCTGGCCATTGCGTCGTTGCGAGGAGACAAAGTCATGGATGTGCCGACGCTGAATGCTGGAAGCCTGGTGTCGTTGATCCCGGCAATTGTATTCTTCCTGCTGTTCCAGCGTACCCTGTCGAAGGGGCTGACTGCCGGAGCGGTCAAGCAGGGCGGTACATGGATCGATGTCCGTGGCTTCGGAATGCCGGTTCTTTGAACCGGCATTCTTTTTGGCTATTCGCTGTTTGTGATGGGTGATGGTTAGGCGGTAACGACGGCTTTGAGATCGAGTCCGCCTTGGTATATGCATTCATATCGCAGAATGAGATAGTTATGGGGATTATTGTCGATACTTTTTGCGAGAATAGCCCCCATAACTATCTGTTGATTCGTGGGGGACCGCATGGCCGAGAGCAAGATATATCGGCGCGAACGGTATCTGTCGCGACTGCGCCCGTTCTATGACGCCGACGACCTGATCAAGGTGATCACTGGCATCAGACGTTGTGGCAAATCATGCCTGCTTCGTTCGATCGCGGACGAATTGCGTGATTGCGGCGTACCGGAATCCAACATCGTCTTCTTGAACCTAGACCGGCGCGAATACCGCTCCGTGCGCACCGTCGATCAGTTGGAGCGGGCCATTGATGCCGTGATGGCCGATGCCGGCGATGGCCTGCGTTACTTATTCGTCGACGAGGTGCAGAACGTGCGTGATTTCGAGCCGCTCATCAACGCCATCCGGGAGGATGGAGGCACGTCGATCTTTCTGACCGGCTCGAACTCGTACCTGCTGTCGGGCGATCTGGTCACGAAGCTGACTGGACGATACGTCGAGACCGGGATGTTCACGCTCTCATACAGTGAATATCTAGGCATGCGCAAATTCCTCGGATTGCCTGCGGACAGTTCGCCATTGCTTTTTCGCGAGTATCTGACGAACGGCGGTTTCCCGCGTTCCGCGTCGATCGATGACGAGCAGGCACGTTCCGCGTACATCCACGACGTTGTCGCCCAGATCTTTGACAAAGACGTGCGTACGAAACGCAAGATCAAGGATGTCGCCCTGTTCGACCGTGTGCAGTCGTACTTCATCAACAACTATGCGGCGCCCACCAACCTGTCCAACATGATCGACTACCTGCATCACACGGAAAACGTGCGCATCAAACGGGAAACCCTGTCCAAGTATCTCAAGCTTCTTGAGGATGCGAAGATCCTGTACCGGTGCCCGCGCTTCGATCTCAAATCACGGCGCATGCTGCGCGGCGGGGACAAATTCTATCTGGCCGACACCGGCATCTACACCGCGTGCAACGCGAATGCGCAGATCAGCTACGGACCGGCCTTGGAGAATGTTCTGTACACGCATCTGCGGGCGAAAGGCTATCAGGTCAGCGTCGGCCGGATCGGACGTCTCGAGTGTGACTTCATCGTGAGGCGGAACAACATGTACTGGTACATCCAGGTATCCCGCACCATCGCGGATCCCGCGGTTGAGGAACGCGAATACCGGCCCTTCCACTACATCCGTGACAATTATCCTCGCTACCTGTTCACCCTCGATCCTCTACCGGACCAGAAGAACGGTATGCGGCATCTCAACCTCATGGAATTTCTTGCCGTAGACGGAGATCTCGAACCGTGACTGTCCAACGAAACCACGCCGATACTCCGGCGTAAAGTGCGGTAATCTCTAAGAAAAGGCCATTGTGTCGAGATGGCGGGGCAACGGGCAGCGTTGCGGATTGGGGCCGAGGTCCCGTCGCTTGCAGTGTTGCATATTGCGACGATGAGGAGGCAGCATGGAGGCCGCAGAGAGCAGGCAGCCGACGATTTTCGATGTCGCTGCGGAGGCCGGCGTCTCCAAGTCCATGGTTTCCCGCGTGATGCGCGGCGAAGGGGGCGTGCGCCAGGAGAAGGTGGACCGTGTGCTCGCCGCGGCGGAGAAGCTCGGATACGTGCCGAGCGCCATGGCCAGCGGGCTTGCCTCGAAGCGCACGAAAACGCTGGGCGTGGTGGTCAGGAACGCGAAGCTGCCTTTCTATGGGTTCCTTCAGGGCGTCATGCAGAAGCGGGCGCGCGAGCGGGGCTATCAGATGGTGTCCATCAGCGGCGTGGAGGAGCTGTCCGCGGACGATGCGCGCCAGGCGCTGCGCGATTTGATCGCCCTGCGCGTCGAGGGGCTGATCGTATGCTCCGCCATGCTTTCGGTGGAGGATTTCATGCCGTTCATCGACCGGATCCCGTTCGTGATGGCCGGGCATGAGGACACGACGCGCACCGTGTCCTCGGTGTTCTGCGATGAGGAGGACGGCGGCCGCAGGCTCGCGCAATACGTCCACGACTTCGGTCACCGGGAGGTGGCGGTGTTTCTGGTGCCCAGGGAATACTCGGTCAGCCAGTACGGCCGTGGCATGGCCATGATCGAGCTGCTCGGGCAGCTCGGCATCCGCGTGAAGGTGGTGGATATGAAGGGGGCCGAAGCGGTTGGGTCGCTGGTGGACGAGGTGCTGTGCCGCCCTAGGATCACCGCGTATATGTGCCCCTCCGACGTGGTCATGCTCAACGTGATGGACGAGTTGCGCAGGCGCGATGTCTCCGTGCCGCAGGATGTGTCCGTCACCGGCTATGACGGGTTCGGCCCGCTCGCGTCACCGTACCTTGGCTTCACCACATATCGGCAGCCCCTGGATGAGATCGGTTCCCGCGCTGTGGATCTGGTGCTCGAGCGCCTGGATGGCGGGGACCATGCCGTGGAGGCGCTGCCCGTCAAGGGGGAGTTCATCCACGGGCGCACCGTGGCGCTGCCGCGTTGGAAAGACGGGCAATAGACGGGCGATAGGCGGAACGGCAGCCGTATCCTGCGGCACGAGCCCTTCGCCCGACGGATACTTCACAGCGGCAGCAAGCCGAGTCCGTTGGCTGCGGCATAGCCCAGGATCCAGGCCATGGGCAGGGTCGCCGCCCATGCGATGAGGATCCTGCGCGCCTCTCCCCAGCGGACCTTGCGCCAGTCGTTCGTCTGGCAGGTGCCGATGAGCGCGCCCGAGATGGACTGGGTCATGCTGACCGGGCTTCCCAGCGCCGAGCTGACGAGCACGGCGACGGAGGCCGCCCACAACGTGACCCAGATTTGTCTGGAATCCGGCACGATGGTGCCGCGCTGCAGGGCGGTGGCTCCCTTGGGCATGCCGGTGAGAACACCGATCAGGAATGCCGCGGTGACGATTGCGGTGATGGCGGCGCTGTGCGTGGCGGCGCCCAGATCGACTCCCATGGCGGTGCCGAACAGGGCGACCATCTTCTGCCCGTCATTGCTGCCATAGGCGATGCAGGTGAGCAGGAACCCGAGGAAGACCATGGTGGTCGAGGACTGCGGGGTTCTGGAGTGGAACAGCAGATAGATGGTGCGGGAGATGGCGAACGCCACCAGCGGCGAAAGTATCGCTATCCCGAGGACCCGCAGCACCAGATGCCATTGGGGGTGCCCGCCGGCGAAACCGGCTCCGGAGGACGCCCCGACCAGGGCGAGCGTGATCGAGGTGGGCACGCCGCCTCCGTTGAGCACCAGCAGGGTGGCCGATGCGGCGACGAGCACCGTCGTCAGCAGGAGCGGACGTTGTCCGCCGGACCCTTCGGAGGAAACCATGGCGACGATGGTCTCCCCGACGCGGCTGTTGGCGGCCGGCAGCCCCGCCCCGGGCCCCGATGATATACTTTCGCCACAGCCACGGCCGCCGCCAGCATCAGGAAGGGGACCGCCGTGACGCGGCGCGAGGCCTTGAGCCTGATGGCCACCAGAGGGGACCCGTCGTTCCTTCCTCCGAGCAGGCAGAACACCAATGCCAACATGGGAACAATCCACATATCTCACCCTCCTTGCTGAGAACGATCCCGATACTGTAATTATTGAGTTTCTAGATATTAGCACTGAATTTAGAAAACGTTCATCTGTAGCCTAAAAATGGCGGTATATCATCGATTATACTTTCTTATGTCGAAAGGATATACTATGAACTACTGGGAGCGCTCCGAAGATGGGGTCGCCCCAAGCAACAACGAATCAAGCAACAACGAATACAGAAGCAAATCGGCAACTCGATACACCGCGTCCGGCGTCGGAAACGGACACGGGTCACAACCAAAAGACGTAAACGGGGTGTACCCCATGGCTCTCGGCAGGGCAACGCCGGAGCCGGAGAAAGAAAGGAAGCGCGAGATGGCCTCATCAACCCATTCGTCGCAATCCCCGCACGGCGCCAAGACGCGCGGTGGACGCACGGCGAACGTTCTCGTTGCGAAGAATCGCCTGATCGGTGCGGTCATGCTGGTTCCGGCATTGGCATTGCTGGTCGTGTTCGTGTTCGGCCCGCTGGTGCGCGTGGTGATGATGAGCATGCAGGGCACGGACATCTTCGGTTCGCCCTCAGGCTTCATCGGGCTGGAGAACTACAGGACGGTCTTTACGGACCCGGCGTTCGTCAAGGTGCTCATCCAGACGTTCCTCTACGCCGTGCTGGTCGTGGCGGGGCGCATCGCCTTGGGCGTGCTGCTGGCGATTCTGCTGACAAGGCACATCATGGGCATCAGGATCCTGCGCGTGGCCATGACCTCGATCGTGAGCGTGTCGGTGGCGGCCGCATCGCTGGGCTTCCTGGCGTTGTTCGGCTCGAGCGGCGTGATCAACTCGATCATCGAGAAACTGGGCATCAGGCCAATCGGATTTCTCACCGACGCGAAGTGGGCGTTCTTCACGGTCACCTTGGTGACCATCTGGACCGGTCTCGGATTCACGCTGATCCTGCTGTGCGCCGCGATCGACGGCGTGGACCAGGAGATCCTGGAGGCCGCGCGCATCGACGGCGCGAACGAGGCCCGCATCCAGTGGTCCATCGTGCTGCCGCTGATCACGCCGACGCTGTTCTACATCGCCGTGACCACGTGCATCGAGGCCCTGCAGGCGTTCGCCCAGATCAACATCCTGACCAAAGGTGGCCCGGGTCAGGCGACCACCACCATCACCTACAACATCTACACCACCGCGTTCAACGCGGGCAGCGCGAACTTCGGCATCGCGTCCGCGCTGGGCATCGTGCTGTTCCTGTTCGTGTTCGTCCTGACATTGCTGCAGTTCCGCTTCCTGGAAGGCAAGGTGAACTACTGATGATCCGCAAGACCTCCCCCGTGAGCCAGGGCCTGTGGGCCGTGCTGGCCCTGATTGTGACCGTGCTGGTCATGCTGCCGGTCCTGTACATCTACGTCGGCGCGTTCTTCTTCGACGCCAACGGCCTGTTCAAGGGCTTCACCCTGGGCAATTTCATGCGCGCCATGTCCCAGATGCCCCTGACCCAGCAGCTGGGCAACAGCATCATCGTGACCGTCTGCCAGACCGCGGGCCAGATCGTGACCGCATTCCTCGCCGCCTACGCCATTGTGTTCTGCAATCTGAGGCGGCCCGGAATGTGGATGATGGTCTTCCTCATGAGCATGATGGTGCCCGGCGAGACCACCCTGCTGTCGAACTACCTGAACATCGCCAACTGGGGACTCATGGACACGATCCCGGCGATCTTCCTGCCGTTCCTGGTACAGGGCTTCACCGTATTCCTGTTCCGCCAGGCGTTCCGTTCCTTCCCCAAGGAGCTGCGCGAGGCGTCGCTGATCGACGGCGCCGGCCACCTGCGGTTCATGATCGACGTGCTCCTGCCCATCGTCAAGCCGACCATCATCGCCGCGACGATCAACGCCATGGTCGCCGCATGGAACGGCTACTTCTGGCCCCTGCTCGTGACCAACAAGCCCGAGCACCGCACCATTCAGATCGGCATCACCCAGCTGAGCGGCACCGACGGCTCCAACATCGGCGTGGTCCTGGCCGGCGCGGTCATCGCGGTCATCCCGGCGATGATCCTCACGCTCCTGTTCAACCGGTTCCTGCGCGGCATGAGCGTCGCCGGAAGCATCAAGTAGCCCATCCTCCGCCCCTCGCGGGCGGACCGAGAATCCAACGTCAACCCGGACCGGGCCATCCGGTCCAAAACACGCATGGCGCCATCCGGGCGCCGATGAACAGATTTTTCTGTCGGAGGCCAGAACGGCCCATCCGGCGCAACAAGAAAGGAAATCACCATGAGGAAGTCAACGCTGCTGAAGGCCGCCGCCATCGCGGTCCTGCCCATGCTCGCACTGTCCGCCTGCGGCTCCTCGTCGAACACGAACGCCGACGCGAACGGCGGCGAGCAGAACGTCACGTTCTGGTACTCGAACTCCGGCCCGGCCGTGGACGCCATCAACCAGCTCGTCTCCGAGTTCAACGACGCCAACAAGGGCAAGATCAAGGTCGAGGCCTCCTATCAGGGCTCCTACACGGACGTGCAGCAGAAGTTCTCCGCCGCCGTCCAGGCCAAGTCCACGCCCTCGATCCTGCAGATGAACGACACCTCGACCGGCTACATGATCGACAGCAAGATGACCACCCCGGTCTACAAGTTCGCCGAGGGCGACTCCGACTTCGATACGGCCGACCTGCAGCCGGTCGCGCTGAAGTACTACAGCGACGACAACGGCCTGCTGTCCCTGCCGTTCGCCATCAGCCAGCCCGTGACCTACATCAACAACAAGCTCGCCCAGGAGGCCGGCCTGGACGTGTCCAACCCGCCGACCACCTTCGCCGAGGTCGTCGATTGGGCCAACACCATCCATGAGAAGACCGGCGCCTACGGCTTCTCGATGAACATGGTCGACTCGTGGATCCTGGAGGAACTCTCCGCCAGCCACGGCGAGCTCATCGCGACCCCCGACAACGGCCGCGGCGGCAAGGCCGTCACCGGCGTGAACATGACCTCCGCGACCCAGCTCGACATGTTCCAGAAGATCGTCGACATGTTCAAGGACGGCGTCGCGCTCAACCCCGGCACCGATTCCAATTCGATGACGACCGCCTTCACCTCCAACAAGGTCGGCGTCGTGCTGACCTCCTCCGCCTCCTACACCTCCATGCTGCCCGATAGCTCCTCCGGCAACGTGACCGTCGCCCAGTTCCCGCACGACGGCGCGAACAAGGACGCCGGCACCCCGATCGGCGGCAACTCGCTGTGGATCGTGGCCGCCGAGCACTCCGAGGCCGAACAGAAGGCCACCTGGGAGTTCGGCAAGTACATGATGACCCCGCACGCCCAAGCCGTGTTCGCCAAGGCCTCCGGCAACCTGTTCGCCAACACCAAGGCCGCCGACGAGGCCGAAGGCAAGGAGAGCCTTCAGGATCCGAACGTCAAGGTCTTCTACGACCAGCTCGCCACCAACCCGTCCACCAGCGTGTCGCTGGGAGCCCGCACCGGCGCCTACCCGTCCATCCGCAAGGACGTGATGGCCTCCTTCAACGAGGTCGTCGGCGGCTCCAAGGATCTCAAGACCGCCATGCAGGAGGCCCAGACCCAGTCCGCCAAGGACATCGCCACCTACAACAAGGCCGCGGGCAAGTGATCCCGCGCCGGTAAACAGTCCCTTTCGCCGTCCCGCCCCGGTTGTCTATACCGGGGCGGGACGGCCCGAATTCCATTTTTCCCCAAGACAGCAACAAAGGAGCCGACATGAGCACCAAGACGGCCGCGCCGCGATTCGGCCGCGAACGGTACGCGGACATCAACATCGATCTCAACCGGGCGTGCGACCGATCGCCGTTCGTCATCGCCGCGCACCGCGGCACGCCGCGTGGCGATATCCGCGAGAACACGCTCAACGGCGTCATCGCCACCACAAAGGTCAACGCCGACATCGCCGAGATCGACGTGATCCGTTCCACCGACGGCGAATACTTCGCCTTCCACGACGGCACCGAGATGGCCCGCCTGCGCATCACCGACGACATCCTGTCCAAGACCGCCGCCGAGCTCGACGAACTGCGCTACACCGAATATCCCGGCGCCTACTACGGCAACGTCGAGAGGGTCGCGCACATCCTGTCGAACGCGCCGGACATCCTCATCAACATCGATCGCTCCTGGCGCTACTGGAACACCGGATTCCTCGACTGGCTCGACCAGTTCCACCTCGAACGCAAGCTCATCCTCAAATGCCCCGTCGCGGAGGGGTTCCAGCAGGCCCTTCACGACCATGAGACCAAATACATGTTCATGGGCATGATCCAGAGCCCCGACGAGCTCGACCTGTTCGTCGGCGACGAGCGGATCAACACCGTCGGCGTGGAACTCGTGGCCGCCACCGAGGACACCCCGCTCGCCGACCCTACGGTCTTCCGCACGATCAGCGAGCACGGCCTGTACAGCTTCGTCAACGCCCTCGACCTCGGCAACGGCTACTGCGGCCTCAAGGGCATGGACGACACCCGCTCCATCCTCGAAGGGCCCCAGCATGGGTGGGGCGCTCTCCTCGCCCTCGGAGCCAACGTCATCCAGACCGACTGGCCCGAGAAACTCGACGAATATCGCCGGGTCATCGCCTGATTCCGGCGGTTTTTCCGCGATTCCCTTTCAGCGGCCTCCCCAGCGGCCCCTGCGAGCCGGAACGACGCCGACGTCGGGATGGTCCGAACACGCAGGGGCCGCTGCCTCCGCCGCGACAACGAACGAAAGAAGGTGCCACAATGCCGTGGTTCAGCGCAAAGAGCGCCCCTGCCGAGGATACCGTCATGGGGCTGCTCCGGGAACAGGTGACGACGACCCGCAAAGGCGTGTCCATCGCGTTGGACGCCGTCGAGGGGCATATGAGCGTCGACGAATCCAGAAAGAGCGTCAACGATATCGAGCACGAGGGGGACGAGGTCCGCTCCAAGGTCGTCCATGCGCTGGCCAAAGCCTGGACCACGCCGTTGGACCGCGAGGATCTGTTCCGTTTCTCCCGATCCATCGACGACGTGCTCGACAACACCCGCGATTTCATACGCGAGATCCATCTTTGGAAAGGATATGCCGGCGAACACGCCAATGTCGCGTTGACCCACGTGAACGTCGCCCTGCACGATCTGGAACTCGCCGTGACCGCGGAAGGCGCCGACATGCGCCGGTACTGCCTCGAGGCCAGCAAGGAATCCGCCCGCGTGCGGCGCGCCTACGAATCGGGGCTTGCAGCCGTCTACACCGGCGAAATGAGCATGGACACCCTGAAAACCCGAGATCTGCTGCGCCGCGTCGACGTCATAGGCCTGAGGCTTGGGGAGTCCTCCGACGCCATCCTCGACGGGCTCGTCAAACGCGGGCTGTAACCCGCCGGAACACCACAAAGGGAAAGACGCGAATATGCGCAGGAAACTGATTCTTGATTTGGATACGGGCATCGACGATGCGCTGGCGATCGCCTATGCGGTTGGCAGCGCGGACAAGGCCGATCTGATCGGCATCACGGCCACGTATGGCAACGTGTCCGTGCCCTTGGCCGCCCGCAACGCCCTTGCGGTGCTGCACCTGTTCGGCCGCGACGACGTGCCGGTGTATCCGGGCGTCGACCATCCACTCGCGCCGGAGACGCTGCCGGGAGTCGGCCCCGTCGGCGAAGAGGAGAGGTCCGCAAGCTACGCCCGCTGGCAGGCAGGGGGGCGAGGACGGCTGGCGTGGCGGCGGGCCTTGGGCCGCGACCGCGAACTCCAAGCTCGTCCATCACCCCAATGGCCTCGGCGGTGCAGTGATTCCCGATTCGCCGCGCTTGCCGGAGAAACCGGGGTCGGCCGTCGGTTTCATCATCGATGCGATGCGCAGGTACGGCCCAGATCTGACGATCGTGGCCACAGGCGCGATGACGACGATGGCGACCGTGTTCCGCGACGCCCCGGATCTCAAGGACTCGGGCGCGAACGTCACGCTGATGGGCGGGGCGCTGACCCTGCCCGGCAATGTGAGCCCGGGGCCGAGGCGAATATCAGCCAGGATCCGGAGGCCGCGGATTACCTGTTCCGCTGCGGCGCGCGCACCACCATGATCGGTCTGGACGCGACGCATCAGACGTCCCTGACCCGCTCCCAAGCGCATGAGTGGAAGGCGCTTGGCATCCGGGCGGGGGATTTCCTGGTGACGATGACGGACTACTACATCGACTTCTACCTCAGCCATCAACCGGAGATCCACGGCTGCGGGCTGCACGACCCGCTTGCGGTGGCGGCCGCATTGGACCCGTCTCTGGTCACCACGTTCCGGTTCGATCTCCAGGTCGATCTGGAGGGCGCGCTCCGCGGCCGCACGATCGGCGACCGGTCCCGGTGGCAGGAACCGGACAAGCATACGCGGGTCGCGCTCGGCGTGGACGTGCCCGGTTCATCGACCGGTTCATGGCCCGCGTCACCAGCGCCGCAGCGGCGGCACGCGACTGAAGACGGGCGAAGTGGTGTGATCAGATCGTCCCGGTCGGCCGCCCCGGTGGCCTAGACGTTCCATCTGCGCGCCAAGGGCGAGCAACGTCGGCGAATATTTGATCTGAGGGGCAGAATAGGCCCCCTGCAAACCTCGTTCGGCGATCTGAGGGGCAACTCTTACGCTATCCATAGTCGAGATATCAAGGGGCCGGGCCGGCAACAGCGCGATGATGAGGCATCGGTGACGGAGGTATTGCCCCTCAGATCGCCGAACGAGGTTTGCGTAAAGCCTATTCTGCCCCTCAGATCGCCGATCCCTCCATACGCGCCACTTGAATGCCGCTTCGCCTCACGCCCCGGCGGCGTCCTGCTCCTGGCGCGCCACGCGCTCGGCGTGCTGGCGTTTGATGGCGTCCAGCAGCGGTGGGTTCGTGATGATGTCGAGCGCGGTGTAGGCCAGCGCCTTCGACGACCATCGGATGGATTCCAGGCCAAACTCGCTGGCCGCGGCCGCGGCCACTTGTTCGTTGTGCCCGCCGAGCCGCTCCGGAGAGATGGCGAACGAGGGCTGGATCGTGGGCACCACCTGCGAGACGTTGCCGACGTCGCTCGAGCCGAAGCTGACCTTGTCCTGATCGGTCCTCGACCCGCTGGCCCAGCGATACGGCGTTGCGCTCCCACACCTCGTCGAACAGCGGCGTCGGAATCATGTTGTCCACCTGATGCTGGTACGGCGTTAGGCTCCCCTTGGCCCCGGTCGCCAGCGCCGCGCCGGCCACGATGTTCTCGACCTTGCGCCGCAGCGCGTTCAGCCCCGGCACTGACGCGGACCGCAGATAGAACTTGGCCTTCACGTAGTCGGGCACCACGTTGGGCAACCCGCCGCCGTCGGTGATGATGCCGTGGACGCGCACGTCCTTGGGCAGGTGCTGGCGCAGCGCGTTGATCGAGTTGATGCCGAGTTCGGGGCTGCCCGAGGCGTGCGACGCCTTGCCCCTGAACTCGATATCGACCGGTTGGCAGGCCAGGTTGCGCGATGACAGGTGATTGCCGCCGCTGGCCGGGTGCGCGCACAGGGCGATGTCCGCATCGTCGAAGAAGCCCTCGTCGACGAACGCGCCCTTCGCGCTGCCGTTCTCGCCGCCCTCCTCGCCCGGAGTGCCGTCGACGCGCATCTGGCCGCCGAATCGGTCGATCACCTGTTTGAGCGCGGCGCCGGCCAGCGACGAGTTCGGCCCGTACACGCTGTGCCCGCAGCCATGGCCGATGCCGGGCAGCGCGTCGTATTCGGCGAGGAACACGACGGTCGGCCCCGGCCTGCCGGTATCGTAGGCCGCCTCGAATCCGGTGCGGTGGCTGGCCACGCCGACCGTCACGTCGAAGCCCTCGGACTTGTCGTGGATGGCCAGCGATATCTTCTGGTACTCGGGCAGCGACCGGTCCACGAAATCGCTGACGAACCGTTTGGCCGCCGCGACGTCCGGCCGCGGGGGGGGCCGGGGGGGGGGGTTGCGCATCGTGTTCCCCCATTCGATGGATGCGCGCGATGGATGCGGATCGGCATCCTCGAACGCCTGCTGGTGATTGCCTGTGTAAGTGGCCCGCATCATGCCGGCCGAAAACCGGGGGAGCCGGTATCCCCATACCGTGTGCCCCCTCGGCGCATCCATCGGTTGGCTGCATCTTCCATCGCATCGACGCTTCCCAAGACGCCGATGCGCAACGCCTGCGCGAGGCGGATACCGCGCACATCACAATGAGAGGGGAACATCATGGTCCAGTCATCGTCATTATCGGCAGTATCGGCGCGCATCGCGTTCGACCCGGTTCCCGGCGCGCCGATCCCGCCGTTGCGCGAGGTCACCGCCGGCCACTGGGCCGCCGTCGCCTGACGGGGGGAGGTGCAAACAAATTCTGGCTCCCCTCAACGAGGGGAGCCAGACGTCAGGCAATGCGCGATAGGGTGGCGATATGGGCGCGATCTCGCCCATATCACCGCAAACCCCCGTCGGATGCAGAATTCAGCATGAATTCATGTTCGCGTAACCGAGCGCTCGCCCGGGGCTAGACCGCATGTCTATTGTCGTGAATACGGGTACGTAGTGTATTCGGATCACGACACGGAAAGAGATGCGGATGGGCCACTCAACGGCGATGCGCTCGGCAACGGCGGCTTCGAAGGCGATGAGGAGATCGGTCGCGCTCGTCGCGGCCACGGTGATCGCCGGCATGATCATGGCGCTCGGCGGATGTTCCGCCACCAACGGATCGGGAGGCATGTTCGGCGGTACCGGCAATAACGCGAGCAGCGCCAAAACGCAGTCCTTCACCCCGGCGAAGGGCAAGGCGATGGCGACGCTGCGCATCGCGTCCGGCTCCGAGAACAAGGAGGTCGCCGACGCGATCCAGCAGGCGGTCGACAGCTCGAAGGTCGCCGTCACGCTCGACTACATGGGCTCGCTCGACATCATGACCACGCTGAACGGCGGCGGCGGCGACTACGACGCCGTCTGGCCGGCGAGCTCGATCTGGATCTCGATGGGCGACACCAAGCACATCGTCAAGGAACAGCAGAGCACCTCCACCACGCCGATCGTCTTCGGCATCGCCAAGTCCAAGGCCGTCAGCCTCGGGTGGGCGAGCGGCGACGGCACCACCACGCCGGTGAGCACCGCCGACCTGATCAAGGCGGTCAAATCCGGCGACCTCACTTTCTCGATGACCAGCGCCACGCAGTCGAACTCGGGCGCCTCGGCCTATCTGGCGTTCCTGACCGCGCTGAGCGGCAAGAACCAGGCCCTCACCGCCGACGACCTCAACGACGCGACCCTGCAGGACTCCGTCAAGACCCTGCTCTCCGGCGTCGACCGCTCGTCCGGGTCGTCGGACTGGCTCAAGGACATGGTAGTGGCCGATCCCGGCAGGTTCGACGCGATGGTCAACTACGAGTCGCTGGTGATCGCCGCCGACAAGCAGCTCACCGCTGACGGCAAGGATCCGCTGCTCGCCGTCTACCCCTCCGATGGCATCGCGGTCTCCGATTCGCCGCTCGGCTACGTCGACCGCGGCCAGGCCCAGTCCGTCTCCGATGCGTACGGCGCCTTCTCGAAGGCGCTCGAATCCAAGGACTGCAAGCTCCTGTTCGAGCGTGCCGGCCGGCGCACCGGGCTTGGCGGCACGCTCGCCTACTCCTCCGACCACGCCGTGCAGCAGGCGTTCCGCGCCGAATGGGGCATCACCACCGGTTCCGACGCGCTCAAGGCCATCCCGATGCCGGCCGCATCCGTGATCAGCCAGGCGCTCAACATCTATCAGCACAATCTGCGCAAGCCCAGCTGGACCGTATGGGTCGTGGACTATTCCGGCTCCATGTCGGGAGACGGCAAGGACGGCGTGGTGCGCGGGCTCAACGCCGCGCTCGACAAGACCGAAGCCACCGCATCGATGATCGAACCCGGCGACGGCGACGTCAACATCCTCATCCCGTTCAACCAGACCGCGATGACGCCGGTGCGCGCCGGCGGCACGGACACCGCGGCGCTGCTCGACCATGCCGAGGAGCTGGCCGCGGACGGCGGCACCAACATCTACGACGGTCTCAACGCGGCGCTGTCCGCCAATATGCCGAGCGACCCGGGCCGGTACACCACGGCCATCGTGCTCATGACCGACGGCCAGTCCGAGACCGCCGACCGCAGCAGCTTCCAGGACCGTTACCGCAGTGAGGAGCGCAGGGTGCCGATCTTCCCGATCATGTTCGGCGACGCCGACCCCGACCAGCTCAAGGACATCGCCAGCTTGTCCAACGCGAAGGTGTTCGATGGCCGCAGCGGAGATCTGGCCGCCGTGTTCCGCCAGGTGAAGGGCTACAACTGATGCTGCCCATAGTGCTTGGGTTCGTCGCCGGGCTGGTGCTCGGCGCGCTCGCCTTCGTGCTGCTCAAGGGCGGTCTGCTGGGGCTGGGCGTCGGCGCCGTGGTGGCGGTGCTCGGCTATGTGGCGGTGTCGGCGCTCGCCGAACGGCCCCGGTCGTCTTCCCCGAACGCCCGCGCAGGACGGCCGATACGGCCGCTGAACTGGTTCCGGACGGCGAAGCCGCGCTTCGGGCCATCGACGAGGCGACCGCTCGCGTCGCGTCGATCGGCGAGCTGTCGAGCCGGATCATCGATCGGCGGGTCAACGGGGAGGCAGCTGACTTCATCGCGGCGACGAACGCGCTGATCCGGTACGTGAACACCGATCCGCACGCCTACCAGACGTTGCGCCACTACATCAACGTGTACGGCGCGCAGACCGAAAGCCTGCTCAAGGGGTATCTCGATGTGGAGCGTTCCGGCGTAGGCCCGCAGATCGCGAAGGCCCGCGACGAGGCCATCGAGGCATTGCAGGCGCTGGAGATGACGGCGGCCGGCGAGCTGCAGCGCGCGGTCG
>OBZB01000118.1_pt1 | contig 20528 bp, 17 predicted proteins | sample 1476861 | NCBI WGS metagenome assembly OBZB01 (sample SAMEA2580226, study PRJEB22360) | human gut metagenome | biome: human gut; feature: human-associated habitat; material: faeces | place: Denmark | collected 2008/2010
CCAGCTCAGGCGGTAGCTGTTCTGGCTCATCTCCAGGCCGGAGACGGCCACGCCACCGGCGTTGGCAGCCTTGGCCGGGCCGTACAGCAGGCCGGCGTTCTTGTAGACCTCAATGGCCTCCGGAGTGGACGGCATGTTGGCGCCTTCGCACACCACCTTGCAGCCGTTGGCAACAAGAACCTTGGCGGACTCCTCGTTGATCTCGTTCTGGGTGGCGCATGGCAAGGCGATGTCGCACTTGACGGTCCACACGCCGGAGCAACCCTCGTGGTACTCGGCGGACGGCACACGCTCGGCGTACTCCTTGATACGACCGCGCTCGACTTCCTTGATTTGCTTGACCACAGCAACGTCGATGCCGTTCGGATCGTAGACGTAGCCGTTGGAATCGGACACGGTCACGACCTTGGCGCCCAGCTCCTCGGCCTTCTGCGCGGCGTAGATAGCCACGTTGCCGGAGCCGGAGATCACGACGGTCTTGCCCTTGAAGGAATCGTTCTTCAGCACGCGCAGGGCTTCGGCGGTGTAGTAGCAGACGCCGTAGCCGGTGGCCTCAGTACGGGCCAGGGAGCCGCCGAATTCCAGACCCTTACCGGTCAGGACGCCGGAGTACTCGTCGCGGATGCGCTTGTACTGGCCGAACAGGTAGCCGATTTCGCGGCCGCCCACGTTGATGTCGCCGGCGGGAACGTCGGTGAACTGGCCGATGTGACGGCACAGCTCGGTCATGAAGGCCTGGCAGAAGCGCATGACCTCGGCGTCGGACTTACCCTTCGGGTTGAAGTCGGAGCCGCCCTTGCCACCGCCCATCGGCAGCGTGGTCAGGGAGTTCTTCAGGATCTGCTCAAAGCCGAGGAACTTGATGACGCCCTCGTTCACGGTCGGGTGGAAGCGCAGACCGCCCTTGTATGGACCAATGGCGGAGTTGAACTGCACACGGTAGCCACGGTTGACCTGCACCTTGCCTTCGTCGTCAACCCAGGCCACGCGGAACTTGACCACGCGCTCAGGCTCGACGAGGCGCTCCAGAACGCCGTTCTTTTCGTATTCGGGGTGCTTGGCAATGACCGGCTGGAGGGTGTCGAGCACCTCGTAGACGGCCTGTAGGAACTCCGGCTGGTCACCATCGCGAGCAACGACCTGGTCGTACACGCGCTTCACGTACTCATCAGTGAGCATAATTCTCCCTAGAGGTTGGGTTATCAAATAAGGCGATTTTATTGTATGTACGGTGTCAAGGGGTGACAAGAAATTGCTCAGGATGTGGCGTGGAGCGGATGTGGTCTACGCCACCAACTCTGATGCATCGGCGCGAGCGATGGCCTGCTCGTAGTCTTTGGTGCCCTTGAAGACTTCCTTGGTCCACGGGTTGATGCCCTGCTTCTTGGCGCGCAGCAGGATGTAGCCGAGTGCCAACACGTTGGCCACTAGCGCGATTAGGGACACCGCAAGGTTCACGTTCGGGTTGTTCACGGACTGTGTGGAGAACACGGAGTAGTCCTGGAACATCGGGAATACCTGCGCGAACATGCACCAGATGGCCAATGTATTGGCGCGATTCTGGATCCAGCCGCCCTTGTTCCAGAAGAAGTTGGCCACGGTGGGCGCCAGCAGCAGTGCAAGGCCGCAGTACCAGGAGTGGGTGGGCAGGCAATTGTAGGTGTAGCAGAAGTTCCACAGATCGTAGGCCACGATGAACACCCAGGTCATGTCCGGCCAGAGCATGTCGTCCTTCTTCTTGGAGGCGTAGATGCCGAACCAGCCGGTCATGCAGAAGATATTGAGGATGCCGGCCAAGCCGTTGAACACGTTGTGCCAGCCACCGTAGAGGGTCACGCCTTCAGTGGAGATCCAGGTGGTGTCCCAGCCGCGGATGGCGGATTCGAAGTCAGAGACCACGGCGATGAGGATGTTGATGGCCACGATCACGAACGGGAAGCACTTGAACCAGTGGGATTTGCCGATAGAGCCCCACTTGTATTTGAGGGCCATAAAGCCGATGCAGCCGATGGTGGCCGCGTAGAGCTTGGCGTAGTGGAACCAGCTGGTCATGTGCACGTAGGTCGGGTTGTTGAGTGCCCAGTCGGCGCCCATTGCGGCGGCGGTGTAGATGGTGATGAAGTAGACGGTCAGCACAGCCGGGACGACGAGGAAGGCGACGATGCCGCCGGTTTTGGTGCGGCGAGCCAGTTCATTGGCGCCAATAAGGCAGCAGAAGACGAGTATCCAGCCAATCCATTGGTAGATGGCGTTGTCGCCGTAGACCTGAAACAGCATGAGCGGTCCTTTCTGATATGTGGTGCGCCCCGCGATTCTCCATCGGATTCCGAGCGCCGACGCCGCTTATTGACGCAGCATCAATTTCTCTCACGGCATAGTGTATCCCTATGTTGACATGGTGTCAATATGGGTTCTGTGCATGCGGTTTCGCATCATTACAAGGTTGACAGGCCGCTGAAATTTGTCTGTGACGCACTAGAATCGGATTGGATGTTGAGAAATTGGTTGCGAAAAGATAAAAACCCTTGGAATCGGCATGATCCCAAGGGTTATCTGTGGAGCTAGCCGGGTTCGAACCGGCGACCCTCTGCTTGCAAAGCAGATGCGCTACCAGCTGCGCTATAGCCCCAGTGAAAAAAAGAGCGGCACGCGGGCCGCTTCACTTTTTTCTGTGGGCCCGGGAGGACTTGAACCTCCGACCTCATCCTTATCAGGGATGCGCTCTAACCAGCTGAGCTACGGGCCCGATCCATACGCTCTAAAAGCGCACAAGTAGCTATAATACCGATTCCCTTTGACTTGTCAATGCGTAAGAGACGGCGTGTCGCGGGTGGTGCCTTGCTGGGGGAGTGCGGTTGTGTCGTGCTGCGGACGGACAATATGCGGCATGAAGATTGATGGGCTGGAAGTGCAGGTGGTGCGTAAACCCATCAAGAATATGTACCTGCGCATCAAGCCGCCGAATGGTGTGGTCATGATTTCCGCGCCGCGGCGGATGGCCGAGCAGACCATTATTGATTTTGTCCGGGATCGGAGGCCTTGGATTGATAATCACCGGCGTCGTATGGCACTTGCCCGAGAGCGTTCGGTGATTGGCAGCTTGGGTGATTCCTGGCAGCGTGGCGCCGGCCATGGGGGAGTGGGCCTTGCTTCGGGCGGGTTCGATGGTGTAAACAACGGCAGTAGTGTGGCCACCGATAATGCGGCATTGACGTGGACTAAAGAGTTGCGTGAACGTGCGTCGGCCAATATCAACGCACAGTTGCCTGCGTTGCTGGCCAAATGGGGGCCGATTGTTGGCCGTACTCCTACGCATATCACGTTGCGGGTGATGACTTCTCGTTGGGGGTCATGCACGCCTCGTACCGGCCGAGTTCGCCTGAACCTTCAGTTGGGCCTTATGGAGCCGCAATTCCTGGAATATGTGCTGGTGCACGAAATGACCCATTTGTGGGAAAGCGGTCACGGTACCGGATTCCAGCGGCGCATGACTACGTATCTGCCGAATTGGAAGGCGTTGCGCCGCGATCTCAATCGTCGTGTGGTGCTGTAGAGGGTTATTCGGAATGAGGTAGTTGTGGTTCCTGCCATAACTGCATGGCAACGCTGGCCCGTAGTGTGACGGTGGTTGTCTGCTTCCTTTTATTCCGGATAGTCGCCGTCGCCACTCCTGGTAGTCCTTGGGGGTGGAAGGATGCCGGCCCCTTGCCGGTTCCTGACGATGGATCATGGTCGACACCCGAGTGTCGTTTCCTTGTCAGTTTCGGACGTTTGCGGGTCGGCCTGCCTTTCGGTGGGGTCGGGGCGACGTGCTTGTGTCCGAGATATCGGCATCCTTTCCCGGCGATGTTGACAGCCGAACCGTAGTCACGTGGGATGGTCCGCCCGCAGCCGGGGCACTGGTATCCCCTGGCTTTGCCGAGGTTCTTGTGGAGCGGACCTGCAGGCCATCGTCGACGAGATCAACGACACCCCCATGAAGGCCCTGGGCCGGGAAACGCCCAACGAGGCTTGGTATCGCGAACTCGGCAAGGTAATGTCGAGGACAAGCCACCAAGGACGAGCGTTGCACTTTCAATTAGACAACGGAACCTGATGATCTACCAACAAGTGCGGCGCATCGATGAACTCGAACGGCGCATCAGCGAACTTCAGCTGGAGCTGAAGCAGCGCGAAGGCCAGCAAGGGTGAGCTGATCGGTCCAACCGAGCTACTCAGCCAACCAATCCAGCCAGTCCGATCAGACCGACCTAACTGATCAGAACGGGCCTTCTGACCAGTCCGAACCATCTGACCGACCTGTACTTGTTGACTAAGTGTGCTGCCCGTCATTCGTTATGGAACATGCCGGCCATGTATACAGGCAGGTAGGTTACATTCCCTTCGACTGAGACGTTGCACGGGCCAAGCACATAGCCTGTATTGAGATGGTATTCAGGGTGGGCGAGCACGTTGTCCATTGCGCGATGGCGTTTGTAGGATTTGCCTGACTTCACCTCAATCGGCAGCACGTGATCGTTGCGGTCTTGGATGAGGAAATCGAGCTCGCCAAGCTTCTTACTGTTGTAGTAGTACAGGTCAAATCCGTGAGCGCGTAGCTCTTGGGCCACCGCATTTTCATAGATTGAACCGTAGTTGATATCAGGGTTGCCGTCGAGTACGTCGAGCGCGGTTTTCTTGAGAAACGAGCCGGTAAGCAGACCCACGTCGTTGTAAAAGAGTTTGAAGAGGTTACGTTCCTTGCTCATCTCCAACGGTGTGCACGGTTCGTCCACGTTGTACGCGGCGACGGCTACATCCGCATTGACCAGCCAATCGAAATCGGAAGCAACCGATTGGAATCTCATGTTCTTTTCGATTTTGGCGAAGGTAAAGCGCTTGTTTGGGTTATTTAACTCGCTGGGCACCAAATCGTAGATAGCGCGGATATGCAGCCGGTCTTCTTTGCGCGCGTATTGGTTGATATCGCGGCGATATTCACGCTTTATGTTCTCTTGTATAGTGCGCACGTCCGCAACGCTGCCGTTTGCCGCGAACGAGTCGACCGCGGCAGGCATGCCGCCGATAACCAGATATTTGGCGTACAGCTCCATGAGCTGTTGATGGATGAACTCATCCACTTCCTGGTGCTTGGCAAAGCATTCGGCAAGCATGTTGAATACGTCGTTGCCGATATGCTGCGACCAGCAGAACTCTTGGAAATCCAGTGGATACATATCCAGCTCGGTCAGGTACCCGACCGGTACCGAGCGTATATCTTCGAGCTCGACTCCAAGTAGCGAGCCGGAAAGCGCGTAATCGAACCGACCATCATCTACAAGGAACTTAATTGCGGTGACCATTTCCTTGCAACGCTGGACCTCGTCAAAGAAAATCAGGGTTTTGCCGGGTGCTAATGGCGTATTTACGGCCAGTTCCAGCCTCATCAGTAGGTTTTTGGCATCGCGGGGCCGGTCGAATAATGCAACGAGGTCAGGGTTCTCGATGAAATTGAGCTCGGCGATATGGTCGTAATGCTGTTGGGCAAAGTGCCTGATGATATAGGTTTTGCCAATCTGACGGGCTCCGGTGACCAGCAGTGCAGTGCGTTTCGGCGCGGATCTCCAAGCTTCCAGCTGTGTCTCGATTTTTCTTCGCAGCATGAGAATCTCCAGTCATTTGTAGGCCTTGCATCTATGCTGGGCACGTTTTCCAACTGTTTATAGAGCATATTTTACACTTTTCCAACTATAAGAATGCGGTTTTGGCTACGTTTTCCAACCTCAGAATGGGGAGTTTTATACACTTTTCCAACTTATGTATGTGGAGATTCTCTATTTCACGTGAGACGAAAGTGGCTCCCCTCTTTGAGGGGAGCCACGGAATACAGCTTTTACTTATGCCAGGTGAGAGCGCATGAACCACTGGAACTTTTCGAGTTCCTGCACGTGATCCTGAATAACGTTGGAGCTGATGACGTCCAGCTCATCCAGCTCAGCGATGGCCTTGCGGTCGTCGGCGATGAAGGCGTCGTAGTACTCGATCAGCGCCTTGAGGTACTCCTCGGTGCCCACGCGGCCCTCAGCGTCGAACGACTTCCACGTGCGGTTGCGCACGATGGCGTCCGCGCGGCCGTCCGGGGTGCCGCCCAGCGTAGCGATGCGCTCGGCGGTTTCGTCAGCCTGGGCCAGCACGGCCTCGACCTCGGGGTCAAGCATCTCGTGAACGGCGATGAAGTTCGGGCCGGTCACATTCCAGTGAGCGTGCTTCAGGACCAGAGCAGCCTCCTGCTCCTGGCTCAGTCGGTTCTGCAGAATCGCGATGGCCTTCTCGCTGGTCGCCTCATCGAGTCCCGGCACAACAAATGCAAGTGTCATAATGTTCCTTCTTTCTGTAGGTGGAACGTTGCCCTTTCATTCTACGTTTTTCGGTTTTGCCCCGGGCCGAACCCGGGTTCTAGATAGAAGCGCAACACCCGCTCTATGGTTGGAAGTGTTCAGGTTCTAACTGGAGAAGGTGTTGCGCCCATGAGGAAAGTGTATTCCCACTTGTCGGCACAGGAACGCATCCGGATCGACGAATTGCGCAACCGCGAGGGGCTCGGCGTGCGCCAGATCGCCCTGAGGATGGGCCGTGATAAGTCCACCGTCAGCCGCGAGCTGAGATGCGGCCTGTGGTTCGCGTCCGACGAGAACGAGTCCCACCGCCCCTACCGGCCGAAACAGCTGAAGACGGGCGCGTGGACGTCCCGTCCGTTCTACTCGGCGATGACCGCGCAGCGCAAGGCCGAGCGGCGCGCCCGCCAGCTGCGCAAGCCCATGCGCATGGCATACGACCCGCTGCTCGAATGGGTCATGACCGCGCTGCGCAAGGGATGGACGCCCGAACTCATCGAGGGACGGCTGAAGGTCGAATGGCCGTCCGACCCGCATATGAGGATCAGCTACGAATGCCTCTACCAGTGGATCTACGCCAAGCCGCGCAGGGCATTGGACCTCAGGCAGTACCTGCCGCGGGGCAAGCGGCATCGCACGCGCGCCAGGGGCAGGAGGTCGAAGGGGTCGCGCATCCCGATGCGCGTGCCGATCGCCGACAGGCCCAAATGCGTGGACTCGCGCCGCGAGTTCGGCCATTATGAGTCCGACACGGTCGTCGGCGCCTCCCCGTCGAGGCGGTGCATCGACACGCAGGTCGAGCGCAGGAGCCGCAGGCTGTTCGCCAGGTTCGTCCCCGACAAGAGCGCGCTGGCCACGGCGCGCGCCGAATACGACTGGCCCGGCGTCGCCATCGCAGCCTAGATGCCGAGGTCGTCCTTGTGCTTGTTCATGTCCTCGACGACCTTCTTCAAGGTGTCGTAGTCCTTGATGTCGGCGTCGGACTGGATGACTGCGTAGTCCTTCTTGGCGTATTCGTTGACGATCTTCTTGTTGTAGATGATACCGTACCACTCGGCCGCATACGGCATGGTGCAGGCGTCGTCGCCGACCTTATGCGAGTTGGTCTTGCCTTCGTCGTTGAGCAGCTTGTACACGTCAGTGTCCTGCAACGGTTCGAGATACCTCTGGTACTTGGCGAACTCGTCGTAGCCAGCGATGATGAACATGGTCGGAGCTTCGGACTTGGCCAGTTCGGAGGTCAGCGTGGACTCATAGCTGCCGGAGGACGCGATCTGGATGTCGACCTGCACGCCGGTCTGATTGGTGTAGTCCTGCGCAAGCTGCTGCAGCTGATCGACCACCTCAGGCTTGCCGTTCAAGAAATAAACATGACCCTTATTCGGATCAGCCGCAGTGCTTCCGCAGGCGGCGAGGCTGAACATGGTGACGGCCGCAACGCCCGCGGCGAGGATTCTCTTCATGTTCATGGTGCTCATCGGCGTTATGCTCCTTCCGCATATACCGAACATCTGTGTCCGGCGAGCTGTTCTTCTCAAAGGGGGCCGCTGAACTATGCTCAGCGACTCGTTACCGTAAGCGTTGATGACAACGACATCACGCGATGCGATTATGTACATAATCGGCGTGTTGTCGGGGGATTACTTGATATTTCAAGTGTTTTCTCACACCCTCTGATTGCAGCTCTGGTGAATACGTTGCCAAGGTACTGTGCATGAATCGGCAAACAGGCGATTCCCCGTGGGCCACGCCCGTTACAATGACGTGTATCCATCCGCCCGCCCCTCAAGGAGATGAATCATGGGCTTTATGTCTCCGGATTCCGCATTCATGCGCGGACTGAGCAATACCGTAGATGCCATCTGGATCAACCTGCTCATGATCATCACCAGCATTCCACTGATCACCATCGGCGCGGCGCTCACGGCTGGACACGATGCCGCGCGGCGCGTAGCAATCGCGGAAGGTCACGTCACCGCGAACTATTTCAAGGCATTCCGCGCGAATTTCCTCAAGGCTACGGGACTATGGATTATTTTCGGCGCCACGGGAACTGGTCTCGTGTATTCATGGGTGGTGTTGCAGATCACGCCGCTGCTCATCCCCAAAATCGGTCTGACCTTGGTGTGGATCATCGGATTCGAATGGGTGTGGGCGTTGCAGGCGCGCTTCGAGAACTCCTTTGGCGGAGTACTGGCGAACGCGTTCATCTTCGGCGTCTCGCGCATTGGTGCCACATTGGTATTGGTCACGATCGACGCTATCTTCCTCGGCCTGCTCGTCGCCTCATGGGTCTACATGCCGCAGGGCCTGTTCCTGCTGATAGTCCTGGGCTACGGATCGGTGCTCATGCTGCATGTGCCAATTCTCGAGCGCGTATTCGCCGCATGCGTCGCCCTGTCCGGCACGTCCGACGCATCCGCCCCGTCCGACACGTCCGACACCACGTCCCCGCAAAGGCAATAGCACATGGGCAAAGTCACACTGCAGGACGTCGCCAAGGCAGCTGGAGTCTCCACCGCCACCGCATCATGGGCGATCAACGACAACAAGAACGTACGTATTCCCGAAAACACGCGCCGCAAAGTCCGCAACGTCGCCGAACGTCTCGGATACCATTCCAACGCGTTTGCCCGAAGTCTTGCGCGCGGCAAATCCGATCTAATCGGTTTCATCAGCGACGGTGTCGCCACATCTCCATTCGCCGGACGAGTCATTCAAGGCGCGCAGGACGAAGCATGGCGCAACGGCAAAATCCTGTTGGTGGTCGACACCGACGGCAATGCGACCATTGAGCGAAAGGCCTTTTCGTTCATGCTTGAGCATCAGGTTGAGGGAATCATCTATTCAAGCTGGGTGCATCGCTCCATTACGCCACCTGACGAGCTGGAACGCACTATGTCCGTATTGGTGAACTGCTTTGACGAATCGGGTCGATTCCCCGCTGTGGTCCCCAATGAAGTGCAGGGCGGACAGTCCGCTACCGAGTTGTTGCTGCAGGCGGGGCATCGTCATGTTGCATTCGTGAACGAGCCAACCGCATCGCCTGCGTCGGTCGGCCGCCTCGAAGGGTATCGTCAGGCACTTGCCGCACACGGATTGGCATACGACCCCGCAATGGTCGTTGACGCAACAGCCGACCAGGAAGGCGGTTACGGAGCGGCCGACGCAGTGCTGAAGACCGGCGCCACGGCAGTGTTCTGTCATAACGACCGCACTGCCATGGGTTTGTACGACGCGCTTCGCGAGCGAGGCTTGCGTGTGCCCGACGATTTGTCGATTGTCGGATTCGATAACCAGGAGGTCATTTCCGCACACCTGCATCCTGCACTCACGACGGTCGGACTGCCGCAATATGACCTTGGTGTATTAGGCGTACGCTCGTTGCTGACGCTGAATAAGACGCCCGACGCCGACTACGACAGCAGCGAAACCGATCGCATCGAAGATAGCAAAACGCACCGCTTCGAGCCATTGCTGGTGGGCTGTCCTTCAGTGATGCGCGATTCTATCCGCGCCTATCGCGGGTAGTCGGCAGCGCGAGACACGCGCCATTCCTAGAGGTGTGCGTCATGGCTTGACAGGTATAGTTTGAATGTTTATCATATTGCTTAATCGCTTAAATGCTTAAGCGATTAAATCAAATCAGGACAATACAATAAAGCATGTTTCTAATGCGCGGAGCTGCGCAGTAGAAACAGCCAGGATACCGTTCGCCGCGAAACTGCACACAAGTCCGGTAGCCCGACCACAGAGCAATTGGCGAGCGGTCGTCAACCGACCATATAGGAGTGATAATCATGCCAAAGCTGTACTACCAATTCCCTGGCACGTGGTTCGGCGATTGCATGCCGTTCGGCAAGGGCAACGAGTTCTTTCTGTATCACCAGCGAGACAATCGCAATCCGGAACCATTCGGCGAACCGTTCGGCTGGGATCTGGCCACAACCTCTGATTTCGTGCATTACAAGGATTGCGGTGTAGCCGTGCCGCGCGGCAGGGACGACGAGCAGGATCAGTTCATATTCGCGGGATCGGTGTTTGAAGGGGAAGGGCAATACCATATCTTCTACACCGGGTACAACCGCGATTACCCCCAGCGGGACAAGCCGGCGCAGGTGCTGATGCACGCAGTCAGCGATGATTTGTACCACTGGACGAAAACCCAGAACGCCATCACCTTCACTCCGCAAGAAGGCTACGATCCAGACGATTGGCGCGACCCGTGGGTCATTCGCGACGACGAACATGACCAGTATCTGCTAATCCTTGGAGCCCGTAAGATCGGCCCGAAAACGCAGCAGACCGGCCGCACGGTGAAGTTCACGTCTAAAGACCTCAAGAACTGGACGTTCGAAGGTGACTTCTGGGCTCCGAACCTATACACGATGCATGAGATGCCTGATCTGTTCAAGATGGGCGAGTGGTGGTATCACATCGTTACGGAATACAGCGATCGGCACAAGATGGTGTATCGCATGGCCAAGAGTCTAGAAGGCCCGTGGATCGCACCCGATGATGACGCGTTTGACGGCAGCGCCTATTATGCCGGACGGACCTTCGAACTAGGTGGACGGCGAATCCTCTTCGGCTGGGTTGCCACCAAGGAAGACTGCGATGACGTAAAGAACTTCGAATGGGCTGGCACCTTCGTCCCTCACGAGGTCTACCAGCGTACCGACGGCACACTTGGCGTGCGCATTCCCGACACGGTCTGGGATGCGTTCAACGAACGCGAGCAAATCGTGACGAATGCGGTAATCGACGGTACTGACGCTCGCCGTAACGCCGTGCTGGCCGAGGGCTGCGGAGACCTGTATTCGTTTGAAGCGGACGTCATGTTCAGCGAGGGAACGCGATCCTTCGGTCTCCGCGTCTACCGCGATGAGGCAAGCGAGCGTGGCTATCAGTTCATCTTCCCGATTGGTGAGCATCGCTACGTATTCGAAGGCAGCCCGAACTTCCCGTGGTTCAACTGTATGAATATCGGGCTAGAGCGGCCAATCGAACTGGTTGCCGGGCGTGAATATCACATTCAGCTCATCGTGGACGACACCATCGCCACTCTGTACGTCAATGGCGTCGCACTCAACGCGCGTATGTACCAGCACCCAGGCGACGCATTAAGCATGTTCGTCACCGACGGCACGCTCACCGTCACGAATGCGACCATCAGTCGTGGACTCAAGGAGGTGTGAGCCACAGTCACCACCGTATGTTTGCGAACCGATACGTTCGCCTGTGATTCATCCGTACACCATATGAACGCCGCCGGGCGCAACCGGCGGCGGGCCTCCAACCTACGCGCGGCCAGCGGGCACGACTTGTGCAATGACGATGTCCGCTCCCCCGCCCTGTATTGCAACAACAACGAAGTTATGGCATTCCATAGGAGGGAAACCATGAAGAAGATTATCAAAGCAACGGCCGCAATGGCAGCGGCAGGTCTGTCTCTGGGGTTGATCGCCGGGTGCGGTTCCGGCGACTCCAATGCAGATAAGGGTCATGTCTACTTCCTGAGCATGAAAGTAGAGCAGGCTGATCAGATTCGTGAGCTTGCAGATAATTTCACCGCAGAGACCGGCATCGAAGTAGATGTCGCCACAGCATCGTCTGACACATACGAACAGACGCTGAAGAGCGAGCTCGCCAAATCCGAAGCGCCAACCGTGTTCGATGTGGACAACAACGACTTCCTCAATTGGACCGATTACTACGCAGACATGTCCGATACGAACATGTACAAGGACCTCACCAAGCAGGACTACGCCATGAAGAATGGCGATGAAATTGGCGCTGTGCCTTACGTGATGGAGCGGTACGGCATCATCTACAACAAGGCCTTGCTGCAGAAGTATTTTGATGCCAACTGGTCAAGCGTGAAGGACGTTGAGACGATCAACAACTTCGATACGCTGAGGACCGTGGCTGACGAGATTCAGGCGCATAAAGATGACCTCGGTATCAAGGGCGCGTTTACGTCAGCGGGCTTCGATACGAGTTCGATCAAGCGGTTCGGCGATCAGCTCGCCCACGTGCCGGTGTATTACGAGTATCGCGATCAAGGTGTGACGCAACTTCCGGCCACAATCTCCGACACATACATTCCGAATTTCAAGAAGATCTTCGACCTGTATATCACTGATTCGACCACGCCGGCCAGCCAGCTTTCGAGCGCCACCATGGATGACGCCAATTCGGAATTCGCGCTTGGCGAGGCCGTGTTCCTGCAGAACGGCACGTGGGGTTACTCGCAGATCAAGGATCAGAACGTACCTGACGAGGACATGGGCGTGCTGCCGATTTATATTGGCACTGAAGGCGAGGAGAAGGCCGGCCTGACAGTCAGCTTCCTGTACGTTGCGATGAACAAGGACGCTTCCGAAAAGGATCAGCAGGCGACCCGTCAGTTCTTGGACTACATCCTGCAAAACGATGATGCACGCAAGTTGGTCACCGACGAGATGGGATTCGAGACACCGTTCAAGTCATATGCAGAAAACGGATACAAGACCACGAATCCAATTCATCGCGCCAACGACGCCTACGCAGTCAAGAGCAATTACGATATCGTGATCTATCCTTTGCCGAGCACACAATGGGTGATGAGTCTCGGCAATGCGATGCTCGAGTACGCACAGGGCACCGGCGACTGGGATACGGTCGCGTCTGCCTTCGTGGATGGTTGGGCGTCGGAATACAAGACCACGCACTGATTCGAAGCGACCGGTATTGAAGTGGTAATCGGGATTTAGCGTCCTGATTACCACTCGGGAATACGCCGCTTAGCATGCTGGTGTGCTCGTGAGCACGTTGCTTACGAGCACACCAGCATATTCCGTATTGGGGTATGGGTTACCGCCGCTGCGCACCGTGACTTGCAAGTCCTCTCAGTGACGGAAATTCTAGAGGAAAATGGCTACGTCGAGAATTTACGTCACTGAGAGCCCGCCAGCGCACGAAATTCTCGCGCAATGGGATTATTCCGAGAATTTGCGTCGCTAAGAACCCAGAGCATCCGATTATTGCGGTTCTTTGCGCTCAGCAGCCACCAGCGCAATAGGCAGCTAGCGTTCTGCGTCAGCAGTTCGTTGACAAATTCGCTACCCCTCAGCCCCGCTTCGCGGGCCAGCTCTCCTGACAAGGAGAGCCGGAAACGATATCAACGAACTACTGGCGCAGGACGCGCCGGTATCCGAACAGAACGTCAGAGCCCGCGCAGCAGCGGCTCGGCGATGGCCTGGATCACGGATTCGGGCATGTGGGAATCGTCGAACTCGTGGCCGGGATAGCTGCTCTTGGTGCTTTCCAGCGTATGCAGCGCATTGAGCGCACGAGCGCCGTCAGCCTTGATGAGCCGGTAGGCACGTTCCTTGGCCAGATAGTCGATCTGTGCGTTGTACAGCACAGTGAACGCATCCTCAATCGCCGGATCGTCGGCGTACCGCAGTCCGTTCGTCGCGTGAATCGACACGGCCTGCGTGACCGGCGCATCCGCAACCGTGACGGACAGGCTCAGCGCCTCGGTGTCGTACGACACATCCGGCACGACCTCAGCGCCACCAACCGTCACAATCAACTCGTCAACGGCGACCGGTGCCACACCGGTGAACGTCACCGTCCACGTGCGCTGCTGCGGCACCGCCGCCACATTGCCGGCCACCGGGGCAATCTCGAACGCGTTCACCGCACCATCGGCCTCCCAGCGGAAGTCCATATGCGTCACCGCGAGCGCGGAATCCGACGGCTGCGCCTGGTTGGTGCCATCGTCCTCCTTGAGGTCGAACGCGCCGTTCGCGCCCGGGAACACGGCAACCTCCAGATAGCGCGGATTATCCACGGAGTTGAGGCTGCCGTTGAGCTCCTCGTCCAGCGGCTGCAACGGCACGATGCCGCCGGCCTTCGCGAAGACCGGAATGCCATCGAGCCCACGCCACGCCTCGAACTTGCGGCCTTCGGCAGAGCCCGCCTCGTACCGCCGTCCGGTGAAGAAGTCGAACCATGTACCCTGCGGCAGCCACACGTCGGTTTTCGCCAGCTGCGCGTTGCGGTCGGACGGCGTCACGATCGGCGCGACGATCAGCTCGGTGCCGAAGCGGAACTCATGCTCCACCCCGTACGCGGTGACATTTTCCGGCGACTGCCAGTACATCGGCTCGACCAGCGGACGGCCCTCGGCGGCGGCACGCCAGTTCATCGTATACAGATACGGCAGCAGTTCGTGGCGCAGACGCAGCGCGTCATCCATCGAGCATTCCGTCTCGGGACGGAAGTTCCACGGTTCCTTGCCGTTAAACGGCGAATCGGTCGAATGCAGACGGTTGATCGGGCTGAACGCGCCAAGCTGATACCAGCGGGCCTCCAGCTCCTCGTCGCGGTAGCCGAACATGTGGCCGCCGATATCATGACTCCACCAGCCGTAGCCGATGTTCGACGCAGTAGCCGTGAAGTACGGCTGGAACTTCAGCGACTCCCACGTCACGACTGTGTCGCCGGAGAACCCGACCGGATAACGGTGCGAGCCCGGGCCGGCATATCGCGAGAACGTGAGCGGCCAGCGCCCGTCACGGGCGGAGTCGAGATAATGCATGTGGTTCAGCATCCACAGCGGGTCAAGACCCTTCTGGCGGGTCACGCCGCCCTGCTGCCAGTCCAGCCACCAGAAATCGGTGCCCAGGGTTTCGAGCCCATGGTGCAGGTCGAAGTACGCTTCCATGAATCGCGGACTGGTCAGATCGAACTCGACCGGCTCGCCGCCCGCCGGGTCAATGCCCATGTGTTCGGCGACTTTGGCATAGCCGTCTTCAAATGCTCGAACGCCGTCGCGCGGGTGGACGTTGAGCGTCGTGCGCAGTCCATGCTCGTGCAGAATGCGCTGGAATCGCTCGGGGTCGGGGAAGAATTCACGGTTCCACGTGTAGCCGGTCCATCCGGATCCATACTTCGGGTCGACATTGTCGACCAGATGCCAGTCCATGTCGATGACGGCCGTGGTGAACGGCAGGCCTTCCTGCTCGAAGCGATCGACAAGCTCCAGATACTCGGCTTCCGTGTACCGGTGGTAGCGGCTCCACCAGTTGCCGAGCGCGAAGCGCGGCAGCAGCGGCGTCGGGCCGGTGAGCTTGTAGAAGTCCTGCACGGCTTCGATGTACCGATGGCCGTATCCGAAGACATACAGATCCTTGCCGGGGTGCTCGCGCGGAATGACCCACATACCGAATGGGTTGGCCTCGCCCTTGACGGTGGCGGCTTCGGCGCCTTCGACGATCACGTTTGATGCGGAATCGTCGAGCACGGCCCAGCCGTCGCGGGAGATCACGCCGAGCCCCAGTTCGATCTCACCGTCGACCGCGTCCAGCGTACGCGCGGTGCCGCGCAGGTTGCCGTCCTGGGCTTCGCCGTAGTGCCACGTATTCATCTGGGAATTCGCCACGCCTTTGACGACGATGCTCAGACCTTCCTTACTGAACGGCTGCATGTCGTAGGTGAGGCGCAGCGCCGGCGTATCGATGATGAGCAGCCCGTCGCGCTCGGTCTTCGTGAACTTCGGCGGGTTTGAAGTGCCGTCCGCACGGTTCGCGCCATCCGCACCGTTCGCGTCATCCGACAACCAATCGCGATTGACGATCATTTGGGTGGCGTGGTCTTCGAACTTGCCGTTGTCCTGCCATTCGAGGCGGACGAGCGATTCGGTGATGATGCCGATGCGCCAACGGTCGCCTTGGATGACCGCGGCCGGGTTCATGCCCGGATGGGTGGCCAGCTGTGGAAAGGTGGACATTGGTGTGCTCCTTTGCTCGTGTTATTTTCCACGTTGTTGTTAGTGTATCCATGAACCATCGCCGCCGTGCGGGCCTCAGACATCGCGATACGCTCCGTCATGGTCCTTTTCATGCGGATATACTGTTACCGACGGCGACACGCATCGGGGGCATTCACGCGGCGATGGCCGTGGTGTCGCGCAGCATCAGCTGCGGGGCCACGGTTTCAAATCGCGGTTCGGACAGGGGTCCTTCCATCGCGGCAAGCGCTTTGCGCGCGGCAATGGCGCCTAGGTCATTCGGGCGTTGCCGCAATGTGGTCAGGCCCATTTTGACGCTGAAGGGGATATCGTCGAAGCCAATTACTGACAGGTCACGCGGCACGCGCAGCCCATATTGCGGCAACCGGTACAGCACCGGAATCGCCATTTCGTCGGTCTGGAAGCAGACTGCGGTGGGCGTGGGCGACATGGTGGTCAGCTGGGCGAGCGCCGCGCCGGTCGTATCCTCATGGCCGGAGCAGCGAATCTGCTCAAGCGTGACGTCAGGATGGGCCGCAGCGGCATCGATAAGGCCTTGCAGTCGGTTTTCCGCACTGAAGCGCAGTTGACTGGTGTCATCCGGCGCGCCGTACACGTAGGCGATGTTGCGATGGCCGAGCGAAATCAGGTGTTCGAAAGCCGTATGCATGCCCAGCTTGTCGTCAATGCACACCGCGCCGTCAAGTCCGATGGTGGACGGGGTGTTGATGCCGATGAGCGGCACGTTCACGTCTTTCAGACGACTGACCTCATCCGGGTCGATGTCGAACGAGCAGACGATGACCGCGTCCACATTGCGACGAACCGGCAGTTCAGTGAAGAAATCATGCCGTTCCCGCGCGTTCGACAGGCCGTATACGGAGATGTCGTATCCGGCCGGGCCGAATACGGAATTGAGCCCGCGGAAGACATTGGCATTGAACCAGACGGCAATGGTATCGGCATGCAGGAGTGCGATGCGGAACGATTGTCCGGATTTCAACGCGGCCGCCGACCGGGAGACCTGGAAGTCGAGTTTGCGTGCGGCGGCGAGGACTCGGTCACGTGTCTTCGGCAGCACAAGATTCGGCTTGGCGAAGGTTCGTGACACCGTTGACACGGATACGCCAGCCTCTTTCGCTACCGCTTGAATGCTCGCTTTTGCCATGGCAACCTCGCTCATCAACAGTGGATAACAATCCCGCTCAAAAGACAACGTTATCATACCTAAGCGAGCAACATGCACGCCACGCTGTCTATTTAGAAGTGCAACGCCCCTGTTCGTCGGCTAATTCTTGCAGTTCGTCGGTGAATGCCCCGGGCCCCCGGATTCAACTTGTAAGTGCAACGGCTGGTTTCGGGTCGGCTTGTTTTGATTGTAGCTTGGCGATCTCCTCGTCCCATACCTCGTTGGGCGTTTTGTAGCCGAGGAGCTTCATGGGGGTGTCGTTGATCTCCCCGACGATCGCGTCGAGCTCGTCCTGCGTGAGATCCTCGAAACTGGTTCCCTTGGGCAGGTAGCGGCGGATCCTGCCGTTCCTGTTCTCGTTGCTGCCACGCTGCCAGGAACTGTACGGGTCGGCGAAGTACGTGAGCATGCCCAGCGCCTCGTCCACCAGCATGTGCAGGGACGCCTCCGTGCCGTTGTCCCACGTGCGGTCGACGCGCGCGGCCGGCGGCATGTCCTTGAAGATCTCGTATTCGGCCCTGGCCGTGGCGGACGCGCTCTTGTCGTCGACGAGCCGGGCGAACAGCCTGCGGCTCCTGCGCTCCACCTGCGTGTTCACGCAGCGCCTCGACGGCGCGGCGCCGACCACCGTGTCCGACTCGAAATGGCCGAACCCCTTCCTGGATCCGACCGCCTCGGGCCGGTCCGCGATGGGCACGCGCATCGGGATGCGCGGCCCCTTCGCCTTCCTGCCCTTTTTCCTCGTCCGGCGTTTCCTGCCGCGCGCCAGGTACTGGCGCAGGTCCAGCGCCCGCTGCGGCTTGGCGTAGATCCACTGGTAAAGGCACTCGTGGCTGATCCGCATCGACGGGTCGCCGGCGTACCGGGCCTTCAACCGTCCCTCGATCAGTTCCGGGCTCCACCCCCTGCGCAGCGCGTCAAGCACCCAGGCGCGCAACGGGCCCGAATCCATGCGACGCGGTTTCCTGGACTCGCGCCGACGCAGATCCGCCTTCCTCTGCGCGGCCGGCGCCGAATAGAACGGACCCGAGGTCCACGGCCCGGTCTTCAGCCGTTTCGGCCGGTAGGGCCGGTACGACCCGTTCTCGTTGGACGCGAACCACAGGCCGCGCCTCAGCTCGCGGCTCACGGTGGACTTGTCCCGGCCGATCCTCTCCGCGGTCCGACGGATGCCCGGATGCTGTTCGCAATGCAGCTTCTCGATCAGGATCCTCTCCTCGGACGACAGGTGCGAATACTGTTGACCCATGAGTGCGACACCTTCTTAAGTTAGAAACTTCGAACACTTCCAACCCTAGACAAGGTGTTGCACTTCTATTTAGAACCCGGGGCCGAACCCATGACCGCGAATAACAAGCGCGATGACTGGTGGAAGCAAGCTGTCGTCTTCAGGTCTATCCGCGTAGCTTCAAAGACGCCAACGGTGATGGACTTAGCGACATCGCAGGCGTCACCGAGAAAATCCCCTATCTCAAGACGCTCGGCGTGGACGCCATCTGGCTGAGCCCGTTCTACCCCTCCGACCTGGCGGACGGCGGCTACGACGTCATCGACTATCGCAATGTCGATCCGCGTCTGGGAACCATGGACGACTTCGACGCCATGGTTGCAGCCGCACACGAAGCTGGCATCAAAGTCATCGTCGATATCGTGCCGAACTATACCGCCGATAAGCACTTCTTCTTCCAGGAGGCGCTGGCTGCAGGACCCGGTTCGCCCGAACGCGACCGCTACATCTTCCGAGACGGCCGCGGCGAGCATGGCGAGCTGCCGCCGAACGACTGGATTTCCCTGTTCGGCGGCCCGGCGTGGGAACAGGTGCCCGACGGTCAGCGGTACCTGCATATCTTCGCCAAGCAGCCGCCGGACGTCAATTGGAACAATCCGGACATCCACGAAGAGTTCAAGAAGACCCTGCGCTTCTGGTCCGATCACGGCACCGACGGCTTCCGCATCGATGTGGCGCATGGCCTGGCCAAGGACCTGGAATCCACGCCGCTTGATCAGATGGACCCGCTGGCCGTGCAGCATGGCCTCTGCCACGACTTCACGAGCCCGCTCTGGGACCGCCGCGAAGTGCACGACATCTACCGTGAATGGCGCGAGGTGTTCAACGAGTACAACCCGCCTTGATTCGCCGTCGGCGAGGCATGGGTCGTGCCGGAGCGCCAGCATCTGTATGCGAGCACCGACGAGCTCGGTCAGGTGTTCAACTTCGAGTTCGCCGAAGCGAACTGGGATGTGGACGCGATGCGTGCGGCAATCCTCGTCGGTCTGCGCTCCGCCGAGAAGGCGCACGATTCGACGACGACGTGGGTGATGAGCAACCATGACGTGCCGCGTCACGTTTCGCGTTACGGCCTGCCGCGAGTGCCGGCCTCGTCGCATCACCAGCTCGCCAAGGACTGGCTGCTGCGCGACGGCACCAGCTACTTCGAAGATCGCGAGCTCGGCACCAAGCGTGCGCGCGGCGATTCTGATGGAGCTCAGCCTGCCCGGTTCGGTGTACATCTACCAAGGCGAGGAGCTCGGCTTGCCTGAAGTGGCGGACATCCTGTGGGATCGTCTCGAGGATCCGACCCCCGTTCTTCACCCGCGAACGGTTCATCGAAAAGGGTCGCGACGGTTGCCGCGTGCCTCTGCCGTGGGTCGCCGCCGACGTGCCTGCACCCGCTGAATGGAACGCGGGATTCGGCACCGGAGCATCGTTCGGATTCTCCCCGGCGACGAAGGCCGACGGCTCGGCCAGTGCGGACCCGCATCTGCCGCAGCCACTGCGGTACAAGGATTATGCCGCCGATGCCGAGGCTGCTGATGACGCGTCTATGCTGAACCTGTATCGGACCACGCTGGAGCTGCGCGCTTTGCTACTCACCGCAACCGCCGATACCTCGGACTGCGCGTCCATCGATGCCGGACACGACGTGATCGCGTACTCCCGCCCCGGCACGGACGGACGCCGTTTCGCCAGCTACACCAATTTCGGTGTGGCGGCGGTGACGCTGCCTGCCGGTGAGGTCGTGCTCGCCTCCGGCGATCTGACCGCTGACGGCGCTCTGCCGCAGGACACCACGGTGTGGATCCTGCTCGACTAATTCTTCCTTCTCCTCTTTCCCCTCCGCGGCTTCCCGGGTCTTCCCGGGAAGCCGCTTTTTGTATGCCTTGTTGGACGTGTGGATGTACA